>Ga0207992_1000272_pt1 | contig 27542 bp, 32 predicted proteins | sample ETN02SmetaG_FD_185788 | JGI IMG/M metagenome (GOLD analysis project Ga0207992, IMG submission 185788) | Marine microbial and viral communities from oxygen minimum zone, Eastern Pacific Ocean - ETNP2014F10-02SV255 (SPAdes) (version 2) | ecosystem: Environmental > Aquatic > Marine > Oceanic ...
AAAGCATTTCTTTTTTTTGGTCTGTTTAAATAAACCTTCCTTACGTGGTCTGAGATCTTTTCTATTTCTATAAATTCAAGTTTCATTTAGTTTTTTAGAGATAACTGTACTCTTATTTTAAGTTTTTAACACTTATCAAAGTTCCTTCAATCTTTAATTCAAATGCCCTTAAATCTTCAAATGCAGGAGGTGACTGAACTGATCCATCTGTTAAATCAAAAACTGCACCGTGTAAAGGGCACGTAATGTAATTGCCTTCTATTAGACCACCACAAAGAGGTACCATTGAATGGGTGCAAAGATCTTCAACAGCAAAAAAACCATCTTCTGTATGACAAATCAAGATGTCGACGCCATTCAAATGAACTGATACGGAATGTCCTAGATCTATATCCGTAGTATCACCAATTATTTGAAAATTATCTTCAGGCATCTAATTCTTTATAGAATTTGCTGCCTTGTAGCCTGTTAAAGATAAAAGTAAGGCAAGCGGTAAGGCAGCCCAAGAGATTGATAGAGTTATTAATCCGAAACCAACTATCCATCCACCGGTTAAATCTCCTGTTCTAGAGATAAAAGTATCTACTAATACTGTTGATTTATATCTATCATTTTTTTTCATATCAGCATAATAAGTTTCTCTGGTGGGTTTATTAAGTCCGTATTCAAAAAGTCTCTGCATGATGCTTATAGTAAATACCGCAGCTATTACAGGGAACAAGTAATAGACAGAAAAGGCTACAGCAAATAATAGACCATAGATCACTAAAATTATTGACGTGCCGAAACGTCTCATAAGGAAAGAAGAGAACAAAACTTGCATTATCAAAGTAAGAGGTATTACAACTTGCTCAACAAATGAGAAATATGAAGTTCTTTCACAAGGATCGGAGGACCATTCTCTAATAATATCCAAAGACATCATCCAGGCAATGGTTGCTAATGTTGTAAAAAGAAGTACGTAAAGGGCTATATTTCTTACTTCAGGAACAGAGATCAAACTTTTAATTGCATCACCAGCACTACCACCTATTTCTTCTCTTTCAGAAAAATTATCACTATCTTCAACATGAAGGTCTCTAGCAAGGAAAATAGATATACAAAGACAGATGATAGAAAAAATAATTAAAAAAATTGGTCCAGTTTCCGTAATATCATTCCCACAGACTTCTAAAGCAAAATACTGAGTGACACTCGTTCCAAAAAAAGCACCTAGTGAGCCCCCTGCACTGATAATACCAAAAAGCCTTCTTCCGTCATCGCTATTAAAAAAATTGATTAAAGTTGCCCAAAAGATAGAAACTACCAATAAAGAATAAACGTTTAGCCATACATAAAAAATATAGGCAGTCCATATTCTCCCTTGGTCTTCTAGTAACGTCCATCCACAAAGAAATAGCGCAAAATTAACTATAAAAAAAGAATAACAATAAAGAACAACTTTACTACCATCTATCTTTGAAATAACGTAAGAATAAATAGGATTTACGCAAAGCATAACAAAAGCGCCAACAGTAAGAAGAAGTGAAATAGGATTAACAGAAAACCCCAGAATTATTAAATCTTCATATCCAAATTCAACAGCTAATTCATTTCTTATAGGGCGCAAAGCATACCAAGAAGCTAAGACAAAAAAGAAAAAACCAAAAGCCTTTAGAAGAGGAAGGTACTCTTCTTTCTTTATAGAAGGAAAAAAACGTTCTGAAATAGTATTCATTTCGTTATTTAATTATTCCTCATTATAGCTAGGATGTTGAAAAAATAGTTTGTAAATTTACAATAACTTTATGGAGCCGCAGCCATTTATTATTTTAGGAACTTCCCACCTTGTTACTTTGGCCATTATTTTATGTTTGGCAATTTTTTTTCCTAGAAATTATAGAGATAAGCCAGTTTCCCAGAAAGAGAATATAGCAAAGATATTAGGCATTTCCATTATCGCACTTGAATTAATTAAACCTTTTCTCTGGCATTCCATGGACTATCCTTGGATAAGATTATTGCCAATACATATGTGCAGCTTATCAGGCTTTTTTATCGGCATATTTCTTCTTACCAATAGAAGATTATTCTTTGAAGTAGCTTTCTTTTGGGGCATAGGAGGAGGAATAAATGCATTGATCACTCCTGACGTTACTATGACATTTCCTGACCCAAAATACGTATTATTCTTTCTTGGACATGGCTTACTTATGGTAAATATTGGATATGCATGTATTGCTTTAAGCAACCGCCCTACCTTTCATTCAGTAAAGAATGGAATTTTCTTTTCATTGGGAGCGCTTCCATTCATTTACATAATCAATCTTCTTTTGGGCCCACCAGCAAATTATTGGTACTTAGGTGCAAAACCAACAGAAGGTCAAAGCATCATGGATTTCTTTCCTGATCCACCGCTACATATTCCGTTGCTAGTTATTATAGGAGCTTTTTTATTCTTATTAATCTATTCGCCCTACTGGGTATATGACAAACTCAAGAAGCCAGATGCTGAATAAATAAGGTAGGAATATTGCAAGTATTAGATTTAATGGTAGAAACGAGTGTATTGGGCTTCCTCCCTTCTTTAACGGGAGAAGCCTCAATTTCTAGTTGAGTTAACCTCTTGTGAGTTGCCTCCAGATTTTCTACATCCCAGGCTAACCCCCATAAACTATCTTTAGACTCTGCTTCATCAGATCTAGCTATCACTTCTATTGTGGTTTGATTTAATCTAAAAAATAGCATTCGGCCGCCCCACTTCTCAACAGTTTGGTCTAGAGCTAATCTAATTCCTAAATCTTTCTCATACACTTTAATAAAACCGTCAGCGTCATTAGTGTTGATAACAACATGATCCAGTTTATGAACACAGTTAGATTCAAAATTATCCAGTGAATTTAATCTTCCTGTTTTATGTTCAATAGCAAAAGAAAATAACCCTCTCGTAATCTCATCGGGTAAAAATAAACTCTCCCAGGTTCTTTTCTTTCCTGCTTCTTCATCAAGGCCTTCACCTACTACAAGGCTAGACAATTCATATCCTTTTGAAGAAAGCTGTTCTTTAGTCTTCTCTATATTATCTGAACCAAAGACTATGCCTGCCAATCCCTCTCCATTTTCATCTATTGTTGAATTAACTAAAGATGCTCCTGCACCATCCCCGTTAGCTGCAAGCAATTCAAAATAAAGATTATTAAAATTAAAAATTGAATTTTTGGTGCCTAGAGATTCATGCTCTCCTCTCCATACAGGCTCATTGCCAAAAATCTTCTTATAGTTATTTTCTGCAGCTTCTAAATCTTTAACCGCTACGATTAGATGATCTATTCTGTCTATCAAGGTAAATTAGATAGAATAAAGTTCTTTATTCGAAGAAAGAGAATTAAATTCACTCTTAAGGCTTGAATCATTAATCTTTTCAAAAAGTTTAACGAATTCTTCAGATCTAATAGCCACGCTTTCTCTATGAACTTCTTCTCCGTGCCATTGGACCATTTTTTTCCATAGAGGATCTATGATTTCAGAACCTTTCTTTTCACGTCCATCCACCGTCTTTAAAGTAAAGGACCTTAGTTCTGAAATTAGTAAATTAAGATAAGCTACGTGTATAGCTTCATCTTGCCTTATTCTAGAAATCATTTCACCAGCTAATAAAGCATCTTCTCTTTTATCCGTAAATACATCCTCTGTATTGGCAAGGTCCATACAATAAGAGAAAAAACTTTCTGCTCTTATCTCAATCATCAGAACATCTAGCAACAGATTTAGTATACCTTCATGTTCTATAGGCAGATCAGGCATCTCTCTTTCTTTTGCAGGCCTTCCTATAGACTCGGGAACTTCAGGAATGGGATAAGCTTCTTTTCCTAATAATAAATCTCTTGCTGCAAACCACATCTGATCATGCGCTCCCTGATCACTATTTGGATCACCCCCTTCATCAAACCCATGAGCTATAAATAAGCCTTTATTCATGTGAGCCACACAAGTATCCGAAATGTCTTCAACAATAATGTCTTGAAAATTTGGTGCCTCGATCTCTGCTAGAGCTCTCCCTCTTGCCTCAATGATCCCAGTAATAGTTAAACTATTCCAAAGAAATTGACCTTCACCTTGATTAATAAGTAATTTTGCTTGATTTAAACTTGGAAAATTATCATGTTTTAAGATCTCAACAGAACAATCCAAGAGTTTATGTCCTCTATCATTTAAGAGCTTAGTCCATTGGTTAACTGCCTTCCATCTAATGCGAGTCCTAGGCGATAGGTATTCTCCTTCTTTATTTAAACCTCCATGTAAGAGGTAACCAGCCATTTCATTAGGTTGAGCGTAATCATGATCGCTAAGTATTTCTTGTTTCGTGTATATCATTTAAAAAAACCTCTAACTTTAAGTATTAGATTATTCCATATCTCCTTACTTTTTTGAACAATTTCTGGACCTAACAAAGCAAGCCCCGGGTACCAGGTTACTTGACTTGCTACGTATATAGCTCCGCCTTTAACTAATTCGCCCATAGCTGCAACCACTATACCTAAAATAGAAAGAATGATTGAGACTATAATCAAGACCCATCCAAAGTATTTCCTTATTTTAGTAAAGTTACTGGTCATAAAATTTTTAAATGATATAGACTTATAAAGTGACTGTTCTTAGAGTAACGAGATGTATGTGAAAAAACCATTCTATTTAATTTTAATTATTTTCCTAGGTATAGGATGTCAAAACATTGGAGCTGAAATGAACCCTTTCTTAACAGACTATGATACACCTTATCAAATCCCACCTTTTGAAAAAATTGAGTTCTCTCATTATGAACCAGCTTTTGAAGAAGGAATGAAACAGCATTTATCAGAAATTGAAGCTATAGCTTCTAACAAGGAATATCCTACTTTTGAAAATACTATTGCTGAGTTAGAAAGATCAGGAAAAACGCTTGATAAAGTTGCCAACGTTTTCTTTAATCTACTGGGCTCTAACACTTCTGACGAGATGGATGCTTTGGCAATGAAAATAAGCCCAGTCTTATCTTCCCATAGTGACAGTATTCTCTTAAATAAAGTTCTTTTCTCTAGAATTAAATCCTTACATAGTCAAAAGAATTTACTTAAACTCTCTACAGAACAAAAAAGACTTCTAAATGAAACTTTTAAAAGCTTTACTAGATCTGGAGCAAATCTGTTAGATTCTGAAATGAAAAGGTTGGTAGATATAAATAGTTCTCTATCCAGCTTATCAGTTAAATTTGATCAAAACGTACTTAAAGAAACCAATGGTTTTAGTTTAATAATAGACAATGAAGATGAATTAGACGGTTTGCCTGATGAAGAAATAAGACAAGCGGCATTATTAGCAGAATCAGAAGGCCACACTGGAAAATGGGTTTTTAAGCCTACCAGAGTAAGTATGTACCCTTTCTTAACTTACTCCACTCAAAGAGAACTTAGAGAAGAATTGTATAACTCTTATATACAAAGAGGAGATAACGATAATGAATTCGATAATAAATCTCTTATTGTTGAAATGCTGGAATTAAGAAAAGAGAAAGCTAAGTTAATGGGATTTGAATCTCATGCTGATTATGTTCTCGATGACACAATGGCCAAAAAAACTTCTAGAGTTGATGATTTGTTACAACAAATATGGAAGCCCGGAATTGCAAGAGCAAAGCTAGAAGCAGAAGAAATGCAGAATTTGATTAAACAAGAAGGTGGTAACTTTGAACTAGCCGCTTGGGACTGGTGGCACTACGCAGAGAAGATTAGACAAAGCAAATATGATTTCACTGAAGAAGAAGTTAAACCTTACTTTAGTGAAGATAAAGTTTTACAAGGAGCTTTTGACGTAGCTTCGAAACTTTTTGAAATATCGTTTGTAGAGAGAGATGATTTACCTAAATATAGAGATAATATAAGAAGCTTTGAAGTCTTTAATAAAGATAATGAAACCATAGGTATTTTTTATACAGACTATACTTTGAGGCCAAATAAAGGCGGAGGTGCTTGGATGAACACCTTTAGGAGCCAAAGTAAATTTGATGGCAAGCAAATACCCATTGTCGTTAATGTATGTAATTTCCCTCCTGAAAATGAAGACGGTGTTTCCCTTCTCTCCTTTGAGCAAGTAGAAACTTTATTTCATGAATTTGGGCATGGCTTGCATGGCTTGTTGTCTGATGCTAACTACCCTAGTCTTTCTGGAACTTCAGTAACCAGGGATTACGTAGAGTTCCCCTCTCAAATGATGGAAAATTGGGCAAGAGAGCCTGAAATCATTAAAACATTTGCTCTCCATTATCAAACCGAACAACCCATTCCTGATAGTTTATTGAATAAGATCTCTGAAGCTGGAACCTTTAATGAAGGTTTCGAAACAAGTGAATACGTGGCAGCTGCTTATCTAGACATGGCTTATCACACAAGCAAAGAAGATATAAAAGATATTGATAAATTTGAAGACAATGCCCTTTCAGAACTTGGGTTAATTCCACAAATTGAGAGCAGATATAGAAGCACTTATTTTGGACACATATTTGCGGGTGGTTATTCATCTGGGTATTACAGCTATTTATGGACTGAAGTGCTAGAAGCTGATGCCTTTGAACCTTTTAGGGAGAAAGGTTTATTTGATAAAGAGACAGCACTAAAACTTAAAGAATACGTTTATGCTTCAGGTAACACTGAAGATTTAATGACGCAATACATAAAATACAGAGGCTCAGAACCAGAAATTGAACCTTTATTAAAGAAACGTGGATTAGATTAGATTGCAATTACCTAAATACACACCTTATCTTGATGGGCAAGGAGGAGTAAAGATAGGCCTTAATCCTATTTCAGAATCAAAATGGTTAGAAATAGATGATAAATTTGGAGAAGAGATTCGTTTAAAGGAAGAGCTTCTTACAACTAATAGAAGTGAAGTTCTGCAGATTATCGAAGGGAGTGAAGAAGAACAAGATGAGATTCTAGAATCTATATTAAGCTTCTTACAAAAATTTCATTCAGAAAAATATAAATTTACTAATGATTCTGTTTATGTAGAGAGAACAAATCATCTTTATAAACACAATCAGTTTAAAAACCCAATTGAACTAGCCACCCTTCTGGTTCAAGAAGACTTAATCTTGATGAGACCTAAAGAAGGTAAGTTCTATTTAGAAGCAGCTTCTTTGAGTGCTCCTTCTCATTGGTCTTTAGCAGAAAAGTTCTCTAAATCTTTGATGGATTTACATGATGGAGTTCCTGGCTATAAAGAAGATATTGGTAAAAGGGTCGATGAAATTTTTAAGAAACTTCCAACAGAGAGGATATTTGAAAGATATAACTGGTCCATTTACGATGACCCAAAATTATTTCAGCCAGTTCATAGCAAACCTTTTGTCGAATTTAAAGAAACTAAACCAAGCAAACTATTCTTAAGAGTTGAAAGACAAACGATCAGAAAACTACCTATACATGGAACTGTTTTATTTACTATACGCGTTCATGTAGATCCCATTGAATCAATACTTAAAGATAAGCACGCACTAAAAAGTCTAAAAATGGCTGTAGAAAATTTATCAGGACCGATGAAAAAATATAAATCAATTGATCAATTTGAAAAAAGCTTAATAGTTTGGCTAAAAGATAAAATTAAATAATGAACGAATGGTGGAAAGGAGTAGAATCGAAAGATCCTAATAAATGAGAAATGAGATGAAAATACAGGGAAATTGTGATCATAAATTTACAGAAGTTAAAGAATTATTTGAGTCTCTTCACTCTTCAGGTCGAGAAGTTGGCTCTTCTTTTGCAGTTTATAAAGACGGTAAAGCAATAGTAGACATTTGGGGAGGTTATGCCGATAAGCAAAAAACTAAAACTTGGGAACAAGATAGCTTAGCGACTGTATGGTCTACAACAAAAGGTGTAGCTGCTATAACTTGTGCTTTAGCTGTAGAAAAAGGACTCTTAGATTACGAAGAAAAAGTATCTCATTATTGGCCTGAATTTGGGTGTAATGGTAAAGAAGACATAACCGTAGAGATGCTACTATCTCATCAATCTGGTATATGCGGTTCTGCTACCAACGAGGTTCAAGATTATTACAGCCAGAAAACTATGGCAGAAGAGTTAGCTGCCATGAAACCTATATGGGAACCTGGAACGGCTTCCGGCTATCATTCTATGACTTATGGATGGCTAACTTCAGAATTAATCATAAGAGTTACCGGTAAAACTCTAGGTACCTTTTATGCAGATGAAATCGGTAATCCTAATGAAATAGACTTTTTTATTGGACTTCCTGAAACTGAAGAAAAAAGAGTTGTGGAGATGGTGCCCTTCCCTAAAGAAGAGAATCAATCAGAAGAACCTGCAGAAATTAACGATGCTAAAAGAGCTGTCAGAAGAGGTCCTAATTTAATAAATCTTCAAAACTCAAGAGACTGGAGAGCAGCAGAGATTCCTTCAGCAAATGGACAAGGCTGTGCTTCGGGTTTAGCTAAGCTATATAGTTTGGTTGTGTCTAATGACCCTTCATTAAAAATACTTAATGAAGAAACAATTACCAAGATGACTAAAGAAAGAATAACCAACAGAGATTTAGTTTTAGATGTAGTAACTAGATGGGGTGCTGGATTCATTATGAATATGCACAAAGTTATTTATGGTCCTATTGAAGGATCTTTCGGGCACTCTGGATGGGGAGGCTCATGTGCCTTTGGTGATCCTGAAAACAATATTGGGGTTTCTTACGTGATGAATCAAATGAAAAATAATTTTGCTGCTGACGGAAGATCATTAGAGTTAATCAATGCAACCTATAAATGCTTAAATAAGGAATGAATATGACCAAAAGATTAGATAATAAAGTAGCACTAATAACCGGTGGAACAAGCGGAATAGGAGCTGAGACCGCTAGGCTGTTTATCCAAGAAGGTGCCAAAGTTGTTATTTCAGGGCGATCAGAAGAAAAAGGACAGATACTTAGTGAAGAGCTGGGTAAAAATTCTCAATACCTTCTTTCAGACGTAACTAAGGAAGAAGATATAGAAAACTCCATAAAAGAAACGGTTAATCAATTTGGTAAATTAGATATCTTGTTCAATAACGCAGGAGGTCCTGTTGGAGCAGGTATAGAAAAAGTAACTCAAAAAGATATTGATTACGGAGTTCACTTATTACTTGCAAGTGTAATTCTTGGAACCAAATATGCTATAGAACCTATGAGACAAAATGGTGGTGGTTGCATTATTAACAATTCAAGTATTGCAGGAATAAGGTATAGACAAGGAGATCCTTTGTATGCAGCTTTAAAAGCAGGTGTTACACACTACACTAGAATGTCAGGAGTAGAATTAGGTCCGGACAATATCAGAGTTAATTCAATTTCTCCAGGTGCAATAGCTACACCAATATTCTGGGGAGGTTCACAAAGAGCCAATACCCTATCTGCTGAAGAAAACGATAAAAAGCTTGAAAAGTTAAAGGGCAATCTAGCAAAGGCCGTTCCTCTTAATCGATCAGGATTGGCTGTAGACATTGCTGAAGCTGCTTTATATCTAGCCAGCGATGCAGGAAGCTTTGTTTCCTGCCAGGATATAGTGGTTGATGGAGGAAGAACTGCTATGTTTAACGAGTAGAGAGTAAGCCTTAGCCCTGAGATTAACTCCTGGGAAGGTAGGTGAAATCAAATAAAGACTCACTCTCTGTAACCCATCCTTAGGTTTTCATTATTTTATGTTTAGTTTCTTTATAAACAACCGGAATAGAAACTAAAAAATGCAACTATTTTATTAGTTACTTCGCTTCTTTTTTAATAGGGATTACATTTGGTAATTGATCGTTCCCAAACTTAGCTTTAACAGTTAAAGCAATCTTCGCAATGAAGTTGTTTATTGACTCTATCCATTCTTCCTTCATGCCTGCCTGGACTAATTTACTGTTAATTGATTCCGAAGAATAGTTACTTATGAATGAAGCAGACTCCCACATTCTGTTTCTTCTCATCATAAAACAATAATCAGTAATCTCATCCAATATCTTGTCGTTAAAACTGTATATGGTAACTCTTTTATCTTTTTCAGCTTTATAGGCGTCTATAAAACCTAGGGCAAGTCCTTCACGAATAGTTGATTTAATAGAATCAATTTTTAATTTCACAGAACCAATTTTTTCGGTCTGAGTTAGGTCCGTATAACTTACCATTTCACCGTTCCCATACTTCCACAGGAAAGTATGAAAAATAGAATGCCTAGTAGGGTTACTAAAGAACCAAACATACCAATCACATTTGATGTAATAGTGTTGTCCAGTTGAATAATAAGACATAGATTCGCCTCTAGTTAAAGCTCTCATCTCTGAATTACTCCATGATCTTTGATTCTTCATTAAACTCCCCTTAAAGTGTATTACCTTACTATAACACTTAGTTTTATAATTTTACAATTTCTTAAAACTCATAAATTCTTCATGCTATTATTGGCAAAAAGGAGAAATTATTGAATGCTTACAGGCTGCTTTTCTTTCTAACATTACTTAATTTATTAAACTTCGTAGATAGGCAATTAATTGCTAGTTTTTCTAATTTCATAGTTCCTGACTTAGGTCTAACTAACGCTCAATATGGTTTTCTAACTACCATACCTTTTATTGTATTTTATTCCGTAGCTGGTCTCTTTATGGGCGTTCTAGCTGACATGGTTAATAGACCAAGGCTAATAGCATTCGGAGTGGTTCTTTGGAGCATATTTACTGCTTTAACAGGGGCGGCGAAAGGATTCGTTTCAATGGCTTTGCCTAGAATGTTTATAGGAGTAGGTGAATCTATATTAACCCCTACTTCTATGTCTCTACTGTCAGATTCTTTTCCTTCTAAAAGGATGGGTTTTGCTGCTGGCTTCTATTATATGGGAGTACCCATAGGAGTGGGTGTCAGTTTATTGATTGCTGGTTATTTAGGAGAGTCTTTAGGCTGGAGAAACTGCTTTTATCTTTTAGGATGCATAGGGCTAGTGCTTGGATTAAGTGCTTTATTGTTTAAAGATAGGCCTAGAAAAAGCGCATCCAACCAAGAGGTAAAGCCTAAATTATCAAAAGACACGACCCTTGAGATAGTCTTCACTTTACTATTAGCTCTAAAAACTTCATCAGCTTTAAGATTTACTATTCTAGCTGGTGTTTTTTACCATATAGTCTTAGGTGCTTCTGGGTTTGAGCAACTATGGTTGGTCCAAGAAAGAGGTTTTGAAAGGTCTAATATAGCTCAGATAGTTGGATGGATTGGAGTTTTTGCAGGTCTAACAGGAAACTTAATTGGCGGATTATTAAGTGATTGGTGGCAAGAGAATACAGACCAAGGAAGACCTATGTTCTTATTTTGGTTAGCTTTATTAACTCTTCCAATAGGAATCTACTATCGTTTTGTAGAGCCCGGAAGTTATATTTTTTGGATAGGCATTATTATTGGATATTTCCAATTGGGTTGTTTCTTCGGTCCTACTTTCAGTACTGTACAAGAACTGGTACCTGATGATATACGAGCAACGGTTGTGGCTTTTTATATTTTGACCTTAAATCTGATTGGTTTAACAATAGGTTCATGGGGTGGAGGTCTTGTTACTGATTGGATGGTAGTAGAGAATTACCAAGAACCCTACACTATGATGTTAGTTGTATTCTCAATTATTAGCATTATTTCTATTCCCTGTTATTACTTAGCTGGGAAGCGATACAAGGAGGACAAAGTGTTGTTAGATAAGGTTTTCACCGAAGCTAGGAGTTAAATATGAATAATGATGATCTATATTTAGAACAATTATTAGTTGGACCAATGGATAATTTTATTTATCTAGTAGGTTCAAAATCCACTAGAGAAGTAACAATCATAGATCCTGCCTGGGACATAGATGCACTTTTGAAGCATATAAAGGAAAAAGACCTTAAATTAACTTCGGTTTTGGTAACACATTACCATCCGGATCATATAGGCGGCGGCATGGGAGGACATTCAATAGAAGGAATTGCCGAGTTACTTGAAAAAGATCCGGTAAAAATATTTGTTCATAAACTTGAAGCGGAAGGTGTAAAGAAGGTTACCGGAGTCTCAGATACAGATCTTAATATTGTTGAGTCTGGAGACCATTTGACTATAGGTGAAAATGATATTGAATTTTTACATACGCCTGGCCACACACCAGGTTCACAATGTTTTAAGGTTAATAATAATCTAGTGTCTGGAGATACTTTGTTTGTGCAAGGTTGTGGAAGAGTTGATCTTCCTGGATCAAACTCTGAAGACATGTTTCATAGTCTTCAAAAATTATCTGCTTTACCGAATGAAACTATCCTCTACCCAGGACACAATTACAGCGCTGAGCCTTATGAAAGTATGGAGAAAGTTAAAGAAATTAATACTTACTTAAGGATTGAAGATTTAGATATGTGGAAACAAATTATGTAGAGCTCAGCTTCTGATCTTTTTGCTCTCTATAATTATTAATAAATCCTCTGTAATTTAAATATAACCAAACTGGCGTTACCGCTAGAATCCACCACAATTCAGTAACCACCAATAGATAAATCCCAGGAATATTTACGAGAATAAATACGACAAACCCATACATTCTTGTTCTTGCACTTAAACTAGTTAATAAAAGAGTTCCTAATATAGATAAACCTTGATCAGCAAATTGAGCTGAATTGAATAAAGATAATTCAAACATGTGCCCTCCTCTTATGTGAAACTTGGAGCGGGTAGTCGGAATCGAACCGACATCATCAGCTTGGAAGGCTGAGGTAATAAGCCATTATACGATACCCGCAAATTGGAAATGCATTATACAGACATTATAGGTATGTTTTAAAGAGTGCTAGGTGTTTCATGGCCTCAGATTATCTAGCATACCCATTAGCCAATTTTTTCTCTAGCGTACCTCTAGCTAACTTAGGTTTAAGTTTGATAAAGTGTATAGTTAATTAATAAAGGTTTATAAGGAGAAATAGAACATGACAGATACATCAAATGAAATAAGATCAGAAATCACTTCTGATGGAAATCTTAAAATTAGCCTTGAACAAGTTGCTAAACCAGAACCCAAAGAAGGCGAGGTTTTAATCAAGATTGAGGCCTCTCCTATTAACCCTTCTGATTTAGGCTTATTGCTAGGTCCTGCTGATGTTTCTACTCTTATGGTCAGTGACGGGATTGCTCAAATGAAAGTTCCAGAAGCGTTATTGAGAAGTGTCCAGGCTCGACTAGATCAATCATTAGCTGTTGGTAATGAAGGTGCTGGCGTAGTAGAAAGTGCTGGAAAAGGTGCTGAAGAGCTTATAGGTAAAGTGGTTGGAGTTGCTGGTGGTTCTATGTATTCAAACTACAGATGTTTACCCGCCTCGGCATGTTTAGTAATGAATGAAGGAACTGCTTCAAAAGAAAGTGCATCATGTTTCGTTAACCCTCTAACTGCTTTAGGAATGGTTGAAACAATGAGGATGGAGGGCCACACCGCCCTTGTTCATACTGCTGCAGCCTCAAACCTAGGTCAAATGTTAATTAAGATATGCAATCAAGACGATATCAATCTTGTAAACATAGTAAGAAAAGAGGAGCACGTATCATTGTTAAAAGACTTGGGTGCAAAACATGTTTGCAATTCTTCGGACCAAAATTTCATGGAGCAGCTTATAGATGCCTTAGTAGAAACAGGAGCGACCTTAGGTTTTGATGCAACTGGAGGAGGTAAATTGTCTGGTCAAATACTAACAGCCATGGAAGTTGCAGCCAATAAAACTGCTACGGAATATAGTAGATATGGCTCTGATAGCTATAAGCAAGTTTACATTTATGGAGGATTGGATAGATCCCCTACTACCTTAACTAGAGCTTTTGGATTTTCTTGGGGTCTTGGTGGGTGGCTATTAACTCCCTTCATAGGAAAAATAGGACAAGAAAAATTTCAGGAACTCAGACAAAGGGTTGCAGATGAAATAAGCACTACTTTTCATAGTTCTTATACAAAAGAAATATCACTAGAAGAAGTTATTAACGAAGAAAATATCTTACAGTACTCTAAGCAGGCTACAGGAGAAAAATATTTAATTACTCCTTCGTAAAAGTATGGCGAAAAAGATTCCTCAAATTTGGCTAGATTGGATCCTTGAGAACATTACTTTAGGGGTAGACTTAGATGATATCTATTACACCCTTGTGCAGAACGGATTCAAGAAAAAAGATATAAATTCTGTTCTTAATAATTACAAACCAAAGAAGAAATTAGACGAAGCTTTATTGGATAAAGATAAAATAATTAAGAGGAACGTTAAAGAATTTAAGAAACAATTTAAAGAAATACCATCATATACTGAAGTTGGCTTCTCTAAACAAAAACTTCCTAAAGAAATTCATAAAAAAATAAATCAATTTTATAAGTCTAATCTAAAAAATAAAAAAGAAGAGAATGTGGCTGGAGGCTATATTCAAAATGTTAAAGAAGATAAACAATCGAGTATCACTATTGAATTACCAGAAGATCTAAGAGATGAAATACATTTCTCAATACAAGATTTAATTGAAGATTGGAGTGGCGTGAAACTTCTTCCGACGTATGTTTATGGAGTAAGAATGTATCTGGATGGAGCAATACTTAATTCTCATAAAGACAGAGAGGAGACACATATAATTGGAACAATTATTAACATAGATCAAAAGGTACGAAATGACTGGTATCTAGAAATAGAAGATCACCAAAAAAAACTTCATAAAGTATTACTTGAACCCGGAGAGATGATCTTTTATGAAAGTGCCACTCTTAAGCACGGTAGACCAGAACCTTTATCAGGTGAATACTATTCCAATATTTTTTGCCATTACATGCCCAAAATGGTTATTTAATCTACCTGAAAGATCTGTAAAGAACAGTTCCTGCGAAATAAATATTCGTTATAAGCCAAATGACAAAGTTTGCGCTTGTAAAAACAGGATCAGAAAAGGATACATCAAAAAGTAAAATTGTAGTGGTGATCATCCAAATAGAAGTAATCATTAAAGTTATTTTCCTAAACTCCACAACTCTAAAGGGGTGGACATACTTGAGTGGGATAAAAGTTAAGACACAAAATAAAATTACAAAGATAAAGTTAGTAAACTCTGAAGACTCAAGAATATAAAAATATAAAACCACAATATTCCAGATAGCCGGAAAACCACTAAAATAGAAATCATCAGTCTTTATATTGGTATTTACAAAAGTAAAGCAAGATACCAGCAATATAGCTACACATGACAACAATAAGTATTGTGCTGGAGCCATTCCTAGTGAATAAAAAATAAATACTGGAACTACAACGTAATTTAAGTAATCAATAATATTGTCTAAAATTGCGCCATCTATTTCAGGAGTGTTTTGCTTTGCATTAACAGCCCTAGCCAAGGTTCCATCTACTCCGTCAACAAATAAAGCAACTGCCAACCAAAGAAAAGCTTCAGGTATTTTTCCATCTAGCGTAGCTAAGAGAGCTAGGAACCCAAATACAACGCCTAACGCTGTAAAGATATGAACAAGGTAAGAAGGAGCCTTAGATAGCAATTTAACTGGCCTTTAATTTATCTAACATTTCACCCATCATTTGATGGAGAGTATTAACTGCCTGCAGAGGTCTAACTAAAACTTTAAATTCAGTTATCTTGTTTTCTTCGTTCCAAGTAATGAGGTCTATTCCATTAACGTAAATGCCATTTATTTCAGTTTCAAATTCTAGACAGGCGTAATTATCTTGTACAATTTCTTTAATGTACTTAAATTTAGATTCTTTAGGTTTAGTTTCTTGTTTATCCTTGTCAGAGCTAAAAACACCCCCAGCTGCTGCTAGATATAGTTTAGTTATGTCCTTACCTTTCTGTGGTGTAAAAACTACCGGAGAATAGAAAACAACGTCATCATCAAGAAGTTCATCTAATTTCTCTGAGATATTAGAACCAGGGTTTTTCATAATATCGTGCCACTTTTCTACTGCGTTCATATTTAATCCTTAAAATAAATACTAAGTATAATTGATTATTGATTTATGGCGGGGCTGGCAGGATTCGAACCTGCTACCTTCTAGTTCGTAGCCAGACACTCTATCCAAATGAGCTACAGCCCCAATTTAAATTGGATTATAACTCTTTAAAAAGATTTCACTACGAAAGAAATATTACTTCAACCTTCTTGATTGATGCGATCGTAAACTTCCTCTCTATGAATCTTTATATCTTGAGGTGCAGTAATTCCTATCCTCACCTGACCGCCTCTAATGTCTAAAACAGTGATCTTTATATCATCACCTATAAACATAGATTCCTCAGCTTTTCGACTTAGTACTAACATAAACCCTCCCCAGTAATTTATGTAATATTAGATTCACCTTATCAGTTAAGATTCCTTATAACAAACAAATTTAAGTTGTTTCTGAAAGTACTAATTCTAATTGATCTAAGGAAGAAACCATGCCTTGAAGTATGGCATCTGCAAACTCTTCTGGGTCAATTTCTGTTGTCCAAATAAAGTTTGTAGATTCGTTTTCATTTGAGACTAACTTTATCTTGGCTAAGTGATGATTAATTGGAGCAAGCGTCTCTATCGCACTGTATTCAAGTTCATATGCATCATGGTCACACTTTACAATTTTCTCAACTAACCGACCCATGCCTTTCATTTTAAATGTCCTTACGTTGTCTTCTAAAGTAATGCTTTCAACTCCAGGAACCCAGTCACTTCTTGATAAATCGCTAACAATACTCCAAATTATTTGAGGTGAAAAATTAAATAATCTCTTTTCTTGTATATATTTCATAAGATTTAACTATTTTTAGCACTTTCAGGGGCCTCAAGATCTTCAGGCACAAAGAAATCCGGAGCTAGCTGATCAAAAGGAACTTGGGCATATTGACTAAAATCTGTAACCCCATTTTCAGCTAACAAATTATCATCGATGCAAAAGTTTCCAGTAAACTCTTTTGAATTCTTAGTTAAGATTACATGCGCAGCGTCCCCCATTATCTCAGGCGTTCTAGATATATTCATAATTTCATCACCGCCTAAAGCATTTTTAATAGCAGCGGTTGCTACGGCTGTTCTTGGCCATAATGAATTAACTGCCACTCCCTCTTCCTTAAATTCCTCCGCCATACCTAAAACACATAAACTCATTCCAAATTTAGCCATTGTGTAAGCCACATGAGGTCCAAACCATTTTGGGCTCATATCCAACGGAGGGGAAAGATTTAAAATATGAGGATTGTCCGATTTCAATAAGTGAGGTAAGCATACTTTACTAACCAAGAAGGTCCCTCTTGAATTAATTTGGTGCATTAAGTCATATCTTTTCATATCTGTTTGTAATGTCCCCGTTAATTGAATCGCACTTGCGTTGTTTACGCATATATCAATTCCTCCAAATTCTTCTGCTCCTTTGTTAACTGCATCTCTAACATTCTTCTCATCCCTTATGTCGCAGATAACGGGCAACGCCTGACCGCCACACTCAATAACTTCATCAGCTGCCGTATATATAGTTCCCGGTAATTTTGGGTGTGGTTCTGCAGTTTTAGCTGCAAGAATTATATTGGCCCCGTCTTGAGCAGCCCTTTTTGCTATTGCTAAACCAATTCCTCGGCTAGCCCCTGACACAAATAAAGTTTTGTTTTTTAAATCTGACATTTTTTCTCCTTTCTTTAAATACCTATTCCTAATTTCTTTTCACAAAAAGAAATAATTTCTCCAGCTATGTCTAATTCTAAGGTCTTTTCAATTCCTTGTATTCCTGGAGAGCTATTAACCTCAAGCACTAGAGGGCCTCTTTTACTTCTAAGTATATCAACACCTGCTACCGACAAACCAATTGCTTTAGATGCTCGTATTGCAATACCTCTTTCCTTAGCAGTTATGGTTGTACTTTCTGCTATTCCGCCCTGATGTAAATTAGATCTAAAATCATCTTCTTTATTGGAACGTAGAAATGAACCGACAACCTTTCCGTCTATGACCATACACCTTAAATCTTCACCTTTTGATTCTTCTATAAATTCTTGTACTAAAAAATTAGCATTGAGACCTCTGAAAGCATTAATAACAGTTTCTGCTGCCTTCTTAGTTTCCGCTAAGATAACCCCTTTTCCTTGAGAAGATTCTAATAGTTTAATTACTAAAGGAACTGTACCCACAGTGTTAATTACCCCCTTTGTATCTTTCGGTGAAGAAGCAAAGCCTGTAACTGGCATATTTATGCCTGCTGAAGCGAGTAATTGATGTGCTAATAATTTATCTCTAGAGTTAGCAATAGCTTGAGGATTATTCAATGGCAAAGCACCGGTTAATTCAAATTGTCTTGTAACGGCAAGTCCATAAGCTGTTATCGAAGCACCTATCCTAGGTATTACAACATCATATTTAGGTAGTGGCTTGGAATCATAAAAAATTTCTGGATTGCCTGTATCAACATCTAGATAACATCTTGTAGGGTTAACTGGCTCAACTTGGTGGCCTCTTTGTTGTCCAGCTATAACAATCCTCTTAGAAGTATAATTGTTAGGTTCTCGGGTTAATAAAGCAATTCTAAGAGCTCTTCTAGATTTATGCGTTCTTTTCTTTTTATCCGAATAAGGGTTTTTCCTTATTGGTTGTCCATTCAAAAAACTTTCCGAAGCATGTACGGTCATATCTGGACCAATAGAACTTCTCCCAAGAAGCATTCTGTATTGCATAGACTTTCGATCAGTAAGTGAGACCTCTATCTCCCAAGTCTTACCCGATATCTCTACATCAGTCTTAATAAAATATCTCTTTTCAGATTCACCATTCGAACTAGTAACTTTTCTTCTTCCTGTTAAAGGCGCCGAACAAGACACAGTAAAGTTAGGTTTTTCTAGTAATGGAGCTATTTCAAACCTTACATATTTCTTATTCTTTACTTTAAAAACTTCGATATGCTTGGCATGAAGAACAGAGGTTTGGGCACCCGTATCTACTTTTGCTTTTATGAAAGGAAGGTTAATCAAGGGTAGACTTAACCACTCTTCCCATCCTAAATCTAAATCTGAATTCATAATTTTAAAACTTTAATTTACTGGCGGAGAGAGAGGGATTCGAACCCTCGAAGGCTTTAACACCTTACACGCTTTCCAAGCGTGCGCATTCGACCACTCTGCCATCTCTCCTATTTTTTTGGAGGTTGCATTATAAGGATTAATAAAACTAATCTAAAGCAATCAATAATGAGGAGGTTTTTCTTCTTCGATGCCTTCCTTAGATGACATTTCTGTTACAGATTCTTTTAATGATTTAATTTCATCTTTAAGCTTTTGGATTTCAACTTGTTGTGTTCTTAGCTCTTGACTGAGTCTTTCAAGAGAATCTTCTTGAAATAAGTATTTAGACTCAATCTTATTTAATCTATCTTCATTATCTTCTTTCATCTGCTTATTGCCTTTGCTCCCTTAAAATTTGTTCAAAATTCTCTTGCGTAGTTCTCACAGGATTTATCTCAATTCCACCTCGTCTTAAATAATTTGCTCTAACTAGTAAACTTTCTAATTCACATCTTTCATTTAAATCTTGAAAAATTCTTTCAACACACTCTTCGTGAAACCCTTGATGGTTTCTATAAGACAATAGATAGCTTAGCAAACTTTCGTGTTTAATTTGTTTTCCTTTATACGCTATATAGACTGTGGCCCAGTCAGGTTGTGCTGTAACAGGACACAAACTTCTAAAAAGACCACATGAAACGTCTTCATCAACATCCTTATCGTTTGACAATAAGACTAAAGAATTAGGTTGGGCACTGGGTGCCTCGATATTCAGGGAATCAATACAATTCTGATTGGAAATTATTTCCCTTGGTTCAGTGGATACTTCTAAAGAGATAGCAGTCTTTAAAGCTGCTTCTAAGTCTCCCTTTATAGTTTGAATGAGCTCTTCGTTAGAGAAAAACTTTTTATTATTGAGTGAGTATAAATACAACTTTAAAGATTTGGACTCTACAAAAAACTTTGAATGACAACTGTAAGAAAAGTAAAGGATGCTGTTTCTTGGTATTCCATTCTCGTTCAACCAAGATAATTCGTAACAAGTCCAAGAATCAATACCAAAGATTTCGTAGTTATTGCTATCAAGGCGTAATTTTTGTCTTGAGTCAGCCCTATTTAATCCAACCAGTATTGAAGGGTCATAACCTGTTGGGTAATTGGTATTTTCTCCTAAAGACGAATCAGGCATCTATTAAGACCTTATGCCTCTTCCTTTATTTAAAGACCACAAGCAAATACAGAAAAATAAAACTATAAAGCCAACTATCATGCCTAAGGCAGAGTAAATTGAGAACCCTAGAGCTTCCAGATCCGAAGAGCCTAATATGGAATATCTAAAAGCATTAATCATGTACAGTATTGGATTTGCCAATGAAACAGTTTGCCAAAACGGGGGAAGTAGTTGAATTGAATAGAAAACTCCTCCTAAATAAATTAAAGGTTGCATAATAAAAGTTGGAATAATAGAAATATCATCGAATGACTCTGCAAACAAAGCATTTAAAAAACCGCCTAAGGAAAATAGAACAGAAGTAGAAATCACAACGAAGATACATAACGGCCAATTATTTACATTTAAATCGTAAAACCACAAAGAAACTATAGTAACTATTGCGCCAACCAAAAGGCCTCTAGCCACTCCACCCAATATCCAGCCTGTAAGAATTAAATAATGAGGTAGAGGTGTTATTAGTAATTCTTCAATGCTTCTAGCAAATTTCTGTCCAAAAAAAGATGAGACTACGTTAGAGTATGAATTACTTATAACAGACATCATGATAAGGCCTGGAATCATGAATTGTACGTAGTCAAAACCACCCATTTGACCAATTCGTTTACCTATGAGAGTTCCAAAGATAACGAAGTAAAGCATAATCATGATTGCAGGAGGGATAAGTGTTTGAGTCCAAATCCTCATAAATCTATGGATTTCTTTATAAAGAATTGTTGCTAAAGCTTTAATCTGCTCGGAGGCGTTCACTAATCTTTCTCCTTTAAAGAAGGTTCTACGAGACCTAAGAATAGCTCTTCTAGCCGACCAGTTTCATTTCTCATACTAGATATTTCAATTCCCAACTCAGACAGTGACTTAAAGACTGCATTTAAACCCTGCTCTTTTTCAACAGTAACCTTAATGCGTTTAGGGCTCTCTAAAATCATCTGAAATCCGCTTACTTCAGGCAATTTATTAATTGGCTGTAACAAATCAAGAATGAATGTCTCTACTTCTAATCTTGTTAGTAATTCTTGCATGCTCGTATTTTCAACAATTTCTCCAGAATCTATTATGGCTATATTTCTGCATAACCTTTCTGCTTCTTCTAGATAATGTGTTGTAAGAATAATGCTAGTCCCATTATTGTTTATCTCGGTTAAGAAATCCCATAAAGATCGCCTTAACTCTATGTCTACCCCAGCAGTAGGCTCATCAAGGATTAATAGTTCAGGGTTATTAACCAAAGCCTTGGCCACCATTATCCTTCTTTTCATACCTCCGGAGAGTTTCCTGGCTTGCTCATTTCTTTTATCCCAAATATCTAATTTCTTCATGTAATACTTGGCATTTTCTTTAGATTTTCGAAAGCCTAAACCATAATAACCGGCCTGGTTTCTGATAATGTCACCCACTTTCTCAAATTGATTAAAATTAACCTCTTGACCAACAACACCTAATTTCTTTTTAGCTAGCGAATGATTCTCATCGATATCTATATCTAGTATTTTTACTTTACCTGAAGTTTTGGTTACTAGAGAGCTAATAACACCAATAGTTGTGGATTTACCTGCGCCATTGGGACCTAACAAAGCAAAGAAGTCTCCTTCTTCCACTTCAAGGTCTATGCCCTTTAGTGCTTGAATGCCTCCCTGATATTCTTTCTTAAGATTAGAAATTGATAAAGCCTTCATAAGACTCTTTATTTACTAAGATATGCCATGCTTTCTTCTAACCCTCTTAACGTTAAAGGAAACATGTTGTCTTCCACTAAACTCCTTGTTAATTCTACTGATGAGCTGTATTCCCAATGTTCTTTAGGCACCGGATTTAACCATGCCAACTTGTCGTAAACACCTACAAGCCTTTTCATCCACAATGCTCCGGCTTCTTCATTCCAATGCTCAATGCTTCCACCTGGATTTGTAATTTCATAAGGAGCCATGGTTGCGTCTCCAACAAAGAGTATTTTGTAATCTGCAGAATATTTATGAATGATATCTTCTGTAAAGATTCTTTCATTTTGCCTTCTTCTATTATCTTTCCATACGGTTTCATAAATGAAGTTATGAAAATAAAAATACTCTAAATTTTTAAACTCTGTTTTACATGCTGAGAATAGTTCTTCACAAACTTTGATATGAGGATCCATAGAGCCGCCAACATCAAATAGAACTAGAACCTTAACCGCATTTCTTTTTTCAGGCCTAAATCTTACATCCAACATTCCAGCTTTTTTTGCTGTTGAGCTTATGGTTCCATCTAAATCAAATTCTTCATCAGCACTATCTCTAATTAATTTTCTAAGTCTTCTTAGTGCAACCTTCATATTTCTTGTACCTAACTCAACATCATCATCAAGATTTTTAAAATCTCTTGCTTCCCAGACTTTAACAGCCTTTCCTTTTCCTCCTTCACCGCCAACTCTTATTCCCTCTGGGTTCTCACCAGAATTACCGAAAGGAGATGTCCCGCCAGTACCTATGTATTTGCTTCCACCTTCATGCCGTTCTTCCTGTTCTTCCATTCTCTTCTTAAACTCTTCAAGAAGTTTTTCTAAACCACCCAAAGAATCTATTTTCTTAAGCTCTTCTTCAGTTAAATGTTTTTCAAATTCTGCTTTCAACCAATCTTCAGGTATGAGCATCTCTAGGATGTCGTCAAGACTTTCGATGCCTTTGAAGTAAATATCAAAGGCTCTATCAAATTTATCGTAATGTTTCTCATCTTTTACAAGTATGGCTCTACTTAAAAAGTAGAATTTTTCCATATCTGCAAAACCCAAGTTCTTTTCAACAGCTGCTATCAAATCTAACAGCTCCCTTAAGGTGCAAGGTATACCTGTAGCCCTTAAAGTATTAAAGAGAGATATAAACATTTCTATTGCTGGTTAGTATTACCTTCCCTTCTAGCCATGAATGCTAATCTTTCTAATAACTGAACGTCTTGTTCATTTTTAATTAGTGCTCCGTAAAGAGGAGGTATCGCCTTAGAAGGATCTCTATTTTTAAAGATTTCATCAGGGATATCATCTGCCATTAGTAGTTTTAACCAGTCGATTAACTCAGAGGTAGACGGCTTTTTCTTCATGCCAGGAACCTTTCTTATGTCAAAAAATATCTCTAAAGCTTCTTTGACTAGTTTCTTTTTAACTTTTGGATGATGTACTTTAATGATTTCTTCCATAGTTGGTCTGTCTGGAAAGTTTATGTAATGAAAGAAGCATCTTCTTAAAAAGGCATCAGGTAATTCCTTTTCATTATTACTGGTAATGATTACAACTGGTCTTTGAATCGCCTTGATGGTTTCTTTGGTCTCGTAGACATAAAACTCCATGCGATCGATTTCTTGCAATAGATCATTAGGAAATTCAATGTCCGCTTTATCTATTTCATCTACAAGAAGAACAACTCTCTTTTCTGAAGTAAAAGCTTCCCACATTTTTCCTTTTTGTATGTAATTTGAAATGTCCTTTACTCTTTCATCTCCCAGCTGAGAATCTCTTAGCCTAGTTACGGCATCATATTCATATAGTCCTTGCCTAGCTTTAGTAGTTGATTTGATATGCCATTCAATAAGAGGCATATCTAATGAAGCTGCAACCTCTTCAGCTAGCATTGTTTTACCTGTTCCAGGCTCTCCTTTAATAAGTAATGGTTTTTCTAATTCAATAGCAGCATTAACCGCCATGCTCAAATCATCAGTGGAAATATAATTGTCAGTCCCTTTAAATTTCATAAATAATCCTGTTGTTTAAAATATTGCGTGACTTTATCACAGCCACCGAGAAAATCACCACCCTGAAGGTCTTAAGAATCAGTTTTCATCTTATATACACTTAGAAGAAGTAATAATGCCATTACAACTTCAAATACAATTGCAGTGGTCAAGAAATCTGCTCCGTGCACTAAACCAGCGTATGTTCTAAAAACAGCTGCCGATCCTAGTAAAGAGATTGTGCCGTATAGCCATATATGTTCATTTCTATAAGCTCCAATACAAGCCATTATCCCTGCTGTAAAGAAAAAGGAAGTGAAATCGCCAATCTGTGTATTCATTCCTAAAGTTGTTTCGCCAGGACCTGTGACTAGTGTCATTGCCAAGCCAGCAGCTGCACTCGTAGGATCTATTATCCATCCTAACGCGCTGTAAAGCATAAAAGCTCCAATTAATGCTGATATTACTCTTGCCCACATAGTATTCTCCTTATTATTTTGGTTGTACTCTAATCAATTGACCACTAGGCCCGTCTGTCGCTAATACTAACGTGCCATTTGGTGAAGTAACTATATCTCTTACTCTCCCTAAGTCTGAAAAAAGAGTTTCTTCTTCGATCACTTTAAAGTCACTAATTACTAATCGTCTTACGTCTCCAGGGACCAATGCCGAAATAAATAGATTCCCTTTCCAATTTGAAAATAAATCTTTATCGTAAAAGGTCATTCCTGAAGGAGCTATAGATGGAACCCAATATTTAACAGGTTGTTCCATTCCCTCCTTTTGAGTAAACGGAGATATAATTGCTCCGCTATAATCTTTGCCATAAGTTATTGCTGGCCATCCATAGTTTTTTGCAGGCTCAACAATATTAAGTTCGTCGCCACCCATTGGTCCATGCTCGTTCTCATATATAAAGCCATTGGCAACAACTATCCCCTGTAAATTTCTATGTCCATAAGAGTAAATTTCTGGCAAAGCTCCATCTTGTCCAGTGTAGGGATTATCAGAAGGAATAGAGCCATCAGTATTAATTCTAATAACTTTTCCAAAATGATTATCTAGATCTTGTGCTTGTTCACGATAGTTAAAACCATCTCCAGATGTAATCAACAAAGTTCCATCATCCAAAAAAGCCATTCTTGCTCCATAATGAGCTGCGGTTCGTCTTGAGGGTGATGCCTTAAATATGGTGGTTATATTTGTTAGTGAATTTGAGTCTAAAATAGCACTAATTACCTCAAGTGTATTAGTGCTCTTCCCTTCATCGGGGGAAGAAAAGGCAATATAAATCTTATTATTTTCATTAAAATCTGGATCTAAGATTATTCCTGATAAACCACCTTGACCCGCAAAGAGAGCTTTAGGAACTCCAGAAATACTTTCTTTCTCAAGGGTGCCGTCCTTAATTCTTCTTAATTGCCCAGATAATTCTGTGAAGAGAATATTATTATCATCTATCATTGCTATTCCCCAAGGATGGCTCAGGTCCTTTGCAATAACTTTATATTCAAAATCATCAGCAGTTAGATTTAAACAAAAAGCGCTAAAAATAAAAATAAATAAAACCTTTAAGTTCCTCATAACCTACTCCTTATTCTCAATTTTAGAACCAAAATAATAACCACTTAATAACCCACATAAGATGAGAATAATTTTTCCTAGCGTTGTTCTTGCACCTGCGATCAAGTCTAAGTTATAAAAAGCTAAAGGCATTAACAAAACTATAGCCAGTATCGCAGCTGAGCCAGCAAGAGCATAAGCATATGATTTTCTAGTGTCTATCCATATCAATAATATCCGAGTAACACCATAAGCAATTAACATGCCTGCTGCCACTAATCCCACCAAAGGTATAGCTCCTCCTAAATTCATTCCGATCAAGTCAGCAAAAAAGGTATTTAAAGCTAAGCCTATAGAGACAGGCATATCGATTGAAGATAACCAGATAAGATTACTTATAGTTGTCTGCAGAACTACCAGAACAGTAGCTATAAGAATGCTTATTATTAGATATAAAGATTTTTTTAACATAATTCCTTTTATTCAGTTGAGATAGGGGTGAAACTTTCTAACATTATTCTATTCTGTTCCTCTCTTTCCTCCATCCTAGAAATTATATCATCTTCAATACCAAGATCAGCTAACACTTCTCTTGTATCTGCTCCAAGAATAGGTGCTAAAGAACGGGGAAATTCTGCCTGACCTAAAAAATTGACAGGTGGTTTTGGCATTCTCATCTTTCCAAGTTCCGGATGTTCTATTTCCGCTATAGAACCTTGATCTAAAACTTGCTCATCTTTATAAACATCCTCCAATTTGTTGCAAATTGATGCAGGCACTTCTTCCGAATCCATTTTTGCAACAAGGTCTTTAGCTGTGACTTCTTTGGTAATCTTATTAATTCGAATTGTTAGTTCTTCTTTATTAAGAAGTCTTGCTAGAGTGTTGCTAAATTTTTCATCCTTATTAAGGTCTGAACCAAATACATCGCAAAATTTATTAAACACATCATCAGTAGGTATCAAAATCATAATGACAGACCCATCTTTTGCATCATAAACTTCAAAAAGATCTGCCAACTCCCCTATATTAAGACCGCCTTCATCAAAGGTATGATTTATCATTAAATCTGGCCAGTTATAGTAAAGAGCTGATTCCATCATTGAGATTGGTAAATGTTGCCCAATACCCTCTCTTTCTCTTTGCAATAAAGCAGAAGTTACAGCTTGCGCCGCAGTTAAACCTGTTACTTTGTCATAGATGATTGTTCTCAATAATTTAGGGGAATCATTGCTTTGAGCAAAAGGCATGCCTACAGTTCCTTGAATTAAAGGGTCATAGACCTTCCTATTCTTATAGGGTCCTGATTGGCCATAACCAGTTATAGAGGCGTAAATTATATTAGGATTTATCTTTTTTAAAGATTCATAATCTATTCCTAATTTTCTCACTATTCCTGGTCTGTAATTCTCAATCAAAACATCCGCCTCTTCGGCAAGCTTAAGAAATACCTCCATGTTTTCAGGATTCTTGAAGTCTAAACATATACATTTCTTATTTCTGTTTAAAGTCGAAAACATTGCACCCATTCCATCTTTAGTGGTGCCCATGAATCTTGCTAAATCTCCAATCCCAGGTGGCTCAACCTTTATGACGTCTGCGCCTTGATCAGCAAGCATCATTCCTGCAAAAGGCCCTGAAACTGTTGAAGTTAACTCTAGTACTTTATATCCCTTTAATGGACCTGACATTACTATCCCCTTATCTAATATTTCACCCTTATAATAGTCATCGTTATGGAAAAAATACAGAAACAATTTTTTGATATTGGAGCTAACTTAACCCACCCTTCGTTTGAAAAGGATATGGACAATGTCTTGAATGATGCCAAAGAAGTTGGTGTGAAGAGAATGTCGATAACTGGAAGCGATTTAGATGAAAGTATTAAAGCAGCTGAACTTGCAAAACATAACCCTAACTTCATGATATCAACCGCAGGCATACACCCTCACAATGCTAAAGAATACTCTTCAAGTTCATTTACAGAAATAATTGACCTACTTAAATTTGATGAAGTTAA
>Ga0207992_1000274_pt1 | contig 27454 bp, 14 predicted proteins | sample ETN02SmetaG_FD_185788 | JGI IMG/M metagenome (GOLD analysis project Ga0207992, IMG submission 185788) | Marine microbial and viral communities from oxygen minimum zone, Eastern Pacific Ocean - ETNP2014F10-02SV255 (SPAdes) (version 2) | ecosystem: Environmental > Aquatic > Marine > Oceanic ...
GTATGTTCTTCTGAGAGCTTTACATCCATTTGATTTGTTCTTGCAGGAAACCAATGAACTTGTTTCTCTCTTTCGCTTCCTCGCCGCGAATAGGTGTACGATGTAGTTGCATACCAAGATCCAATTATTTTGACATCAATTATTCCCGTTTCTTCTTCTAATTCACGGATTGCTGTAGCTTGATGGTCGAAGTCATCATCTTCAACATGGCCTTTAGGAAATCCCCAATGCCCTTGAGGGTAACGAAGCAATAGGATAAGATCACCATTTGCAAGAACTACCCCACATGATGTTTCCATGAAACGCCGAATAGGTACTAATCTTTGACAGTTCGTCCGAATCGCTCTTAACAGTCTATTCTCGGAGCGTAATATGGACCGAACCGGCTTGGTTACGGATGAAGAGGCATGGGAATCCTTGCGGAAGATTTCTCCCTCTCGAATTGTAACAGACGGAGATCTTGATGGGATTGCTTCTGCAGCCATTCTTCTTCGAGCATTTCCCGATGCAGATGTGGTGTTTGCGAATCCACCAGGAATCCGATCTGGAGTTTTTGATGATGTTATTGATCGATCTACAATAATTTGTGATTTACCATTCCATCCCAATGCAGGGGCAGTTATCGACCATCATTTGACGAACAAAAAATCTGAATCAGAAGTACTTGATTTTTGGAGACCAACTATGTCTGCAGCTAGAATAGCACACTCGATTGTAAGGACTGAATTGAATTTGGATGATTTAGACGAATTCATCGATTGGGTAGATCGATTAGATGGGGGTGGTGTTTCTAAAGATGAATTTCTTTCAGATCATCCAGTAGTGGTATTAGGTAGAAGTATTGATGCTAGAGATTCACCTAAAACAGCACTTTGGATAGCACAGGCTATTTCGAAGGGGTTGAAAATCACTGAAATTCTCAAAGAACCCTGTGTAGACAAATCTGTGCAGAATCGCAGAGCAGAATCCCAATTGATTGAGCAAATCATCAATCGTACTCTACGAATTGAGAATCGATTAGCAATTGTTAGATTTGATGGTTCTGGTACTAGAACGGGGGGGTATCGAATTACAGCAATGGTTGGGAATGACTGTGATGCTTGTATGATTATTCATGGGGAAGAAGGAGGAGAAATATCTGGCCCGATTCCCCCCTTGGGCGCGTCCTTTTACACGAATTCATTTTTGCATCCAGACGGTGGTTTGGTCGACCTAACTCTTCTTGCTACTGCTTTTGATCCAGATGGTGGAGGCCATTCAAACGCTTGCGGATGCAGAATCCAATCTTTGGATTCTGAAGGGAAAATAGAGGATAGACAGCCTACATCAACAGATATTGAACGTAACATTTCTCAATGGATTCGAATATGGAATAAGAATCAAGAAAGTTGTTGAAGAACATCAAGTAGTCGCAGGAATCCTAAGAATACTACAGCGGCAAGTAACCAAATTAGGAGATCTCCTGCCCGTTGATGAATCCCTCTTGTCTGTTTGATATTGTCTCCATTTTCTCTTTCTGTTACCATTCGTGTTCCAGTTCTATACATTTGGAAAACAATGGTGAATAGAATCAAACCCAACCAACCATGTAAACTAATTAGCGATGTCAAATTTGTTTTTAATTCAAAGTAACGATACGAGTTTGCAAGAATTGCGAATGCGATTACAATACAGATGAAAAGCAATGATTGCCTCCCTTTCCTTTCATGATTTTCAACAATTTCGCTTCTATCTTGATTTTGTATTTTTGACCACACCGCCCCTCTTTTCAGCCTCAGTGCTTTGATGATACTCCATTGTTTGTAGAGCCAAATTGCAAGAGAAAAACCCAAAATTGGATGCAACATGATTGCGATTGCACCGACTACATCCATGGCTGCTCATTCTCTTATCCACCATCATTCTGAGGGTCAGATTGTTCTTTATATGGCGAATCGTTGATGTATGCCCAACGAGCGCACTTCTTCGTTGGAGGGCGATGGATGGAGAATCTCCTCAAAGAAGCCCTTGAATTCGCCATCCGTTCTGGTGATGATTCCAATACAAGGATTAAGGCAGTTCTCAACAACGCATCTTTCAAATTATTAGACAAACCATGGAAGCCGATTGCTTTTTCAATTCTTAAAAAAGAGGAGCCAGTAAATCCAGACGAAGAAGTCAAAGTCAAGGCAACTCGAAGGCGAGGGGGCCGCCGCCGAGGAGTAAAAGGATCTTCTGGAATAGAAGATTCACTACTGTCTCCATCACAAGCAATTTCTTCCAATGAATCAGTTGCTTTCAAGCTTGCAACCTTGTTGATCCATAAAGGCAGAAATCCCAAAAATTGGGATTCTGATTTTGATATGAAAATTGATGCATTAAGAAATGAATGCATTTCGGGCATTCATCCAGTTTGGGCCATCGCAGCTAGAGAATGTCCGTTGATAGCCCAATTAGGGGCCTTCCCTTCGTTAGAAGAAGAAAGCCAAAAGTCCGAAATAGATTCTACCTGGGTAGAACAATCTAGAATAGATCCCACCGATTTATCTTCAATGGGGAATTGGCTTCAAATCTCTTCGAATTTGAACTTAGGATCAAGCGGCATCCTTGCAATTCAAATTTTAGCCAAAGGAATTTCTAAAATGAGAATTAATCAAATTAGAATTCCAGCCGAACTTCTTACTTCTGAGTTACCTGAACATATGATGATTGGCGGATATCTTTTGATTGCTTCAGGTAAAGCCGAAAAGGGGCTCGAACTTCTCCAATCAATCAAATCAGAAAACGATGTTTTGATGGAATCAATAGGGGATGTAATTGCTTTAACGTCCCTTCGGTTAGGAGATTCAGAAAAATGGAATCATTGTGCAGATTGTAAAGGATCAGATTCTCTTTCCATAGTAATGAGAACTGAAGCATGGAAATCACCTCCGTTAAATCATTCAATTGAGGCAGATAGAATAGAATCAGGAATAATGCATTTAGAATTACAGGGAGAACCAGTTTCAGACACTCTAAGATGGATGTTGGTAAAGCAAGTTGCTGAATCAGGAAATTTATCCTTGGCAACTGAACTTGTCCTTGAGACTAGCATTGATGATGATGTATCCTTCATACAAGCTTCAGCATTGGCTGGAGAGAATGAATTACTGATTTCCCGTTTAATCGAGACAGCCCATACTTGTTCATTGCTCACATGGTCAGAAATTGTAATGGATTCCATCCACCCCAAACAAATTCAATTTGAATGTGCCAAACTTATTGCAAACGAAAGATGCCCAATTCCAGAAGAGGTATTAGGGCCACTAATTTCCCTTCTTTCCATTCAAGTGGATATTTACTCACTTGCCCTTGTTCTTTCTAATTCTATGATTAAAGGAACAATAAACCCATATTCAGTATTACTTTGCAGTGCACTCGCTCCAGCAAATATCGGTTCGGAAGCGATTGATTGGCTACTTGCCGAGAGGCCACATGCCCACGATTCCATAGAATCGAAAGAACCCCCTCATTTTTTGAGCACCCATGAAGCCGCATTAATTCGATTATTGGACGGAACTCGTTCTAATCTTGATGAGATTCTCGGCAGACTACCAGAATCAGGTTCAGAGGTTTTGGGAGAAGCTCGAAGAGCATTGATGGATGATGGCGATGGACTTGTTAGTGAGAAACGAATCGATACCCTCGAAGAATCAATAATTGAGGCGAACCTTTCAACATTAGAGTCCGCATTGTTTCAAGCAATTGTGAATTTACTAAGGATGAATAGGGTAAATAATGAAATTCAAATGAGTGATGAAAATAGAAAAACACATGCCTCTGAATTACTTAATGGAATAATTGAAAATTCATTTTCTGCTATTTTCTTAGATCAGGTACAATCGCTATTGCTTGAACATGAAGTAACATCGCCTGCATTTGTTAGTTGGCTCCAAGAGAATAGACCGGGCTCAGAATGGGCACCAGTTGCTAATGCAGCAATCAATGTAGGATTGAACCGTCATCTGGAAGCCGCCCGCCTTTACAAGCAGGCTGCCCCGAGATTCCAAGCACCCCCCCATCGTGATTTTGAGATTGCTACCCAATTATATCGAAAATCATTGATTGGTTTTGCTCAAGCAACTCGATGGTCAGAAGCAGTAGATTTGTTGGAAAGTCATGCAGAACTTGCGACAACAATCACTTCTCGCTTCAAATTATATCTCCAAGTATCTCATTCATTTGAACAACAACAAGACCGTCGTTCCCGAAGATCTTCTAGTCGAGACATCCCACGAAAGATGATTCATGAGTTCACCGATAAAAAAATTCCATTTGTTTCTAGAGACGAGGAAGATTCTGATAATTCCAAACGAAGAGAGAGGAATCGAAGAAAGGAGGATTTAATTGAATCATTAATGTCTTATCCAAGTAAACGAAATTTACCCGAAGAACCCTTTGTTGGCCGTGTTCGAGCTGCATTAAATCATGTGAGGGATCAGAACAAATCTAGTAGAACTAGGGTCGAAAATCGCTTCCGTGAAGCAATTAAAGATCAAGAAGATCAATTGGAGTTATTGAGAATTGCAAATGAGGTTGCAGGTGAAGACCCTGTAAGAGCCCTCGGAATGTTAGAACATGCAGTTTCTGCATGTACCTACTTAGGTAGAATGGAGAAGGCAAGATTAGTTGCTGCCATGACGGCATTATATCGCCAGCATGAAAACAACATCCCCATCAAATCCCGAAGAATATTCAATTCAGTTAATCTTGCACCATTGGTTGTAATTGACACCAATCTTCTCCTTGATGCTCTTTCGGCAGAGATTCTTCGGAAAATGGCAATGGATCGGAATGCACTAATAAACCCAAATTCTTCACTACGATTCCACCATATTCTTCGCCATGCTCGTTCAGATAATGGGATCCACACATTTATCCCATTGACTGCGAAGAACGAATTCCATTCTAAAATTACTCGAAATGATACTGGACAATTCGATCCTAACCGGGCTCTGTCCTTGTTTTCAAATAATAATCAACACATCAATTTAGATGCTTATAATGAAGCAATTACTCCAGAAGTTTTGGAGGAAATGTATACTCAAATCCTCGAATCTTTCCATGATTGGGAACCTTCTGATACATCCGAATTCATCAAAGAAGTTGAAGATCAACAAGTTGCAGTTGAAAATTTCATCCAATCTCATAGCGAAATCTATCAACGAGTCACCGATTTCAAAGCGCAAAGAGGTGCAGCAGATAAGAGAAGCACATTCGAAGGTGAAAGCATCTACCCCGAAAAAGGAGATTTGGACATCATGCGAACTGCCACCCATCTTGCAGCCTCATCATTTCCAAGTATTGGCTCAGTAATTGTTGCAACACGCGACTCAGATTTCACATTACTTGCTAGAGCATTGGAGGAAACGTTGGGTGTCGGAGTAGCCAAGAACGCATCTGAATTAGCTCAGTGGTTGTGATTATGGCTCGAATAGATCGAACAGTATCTGAAGACAACGATCTTCTTTCTATAATTGGAAAAATCCACCCAGACGCATCAAAAAACTCACTTAGAAAAATGATTGATTCCGGTAGAATTTTGTTAAACGATGAAATTTGTAGAAAGGCAAAAACTCAAGTGACATCCGGCCAAAAAGTTTCCATTCTTCCAAAGAAAGAAGGAGACCCCCCCCGACAACTCAGAAGAGAATTAGCACATGATCCAGATATTATTTATGAAGACAATCGAATATTAGTTGTGAACAAACCCATGGGGTTACTATCTGTATCAACAGAATCGGGTAATGAAAAAGATACCATGCATTCTAGAGCTTTTGATTGGGTCAAAGGCCGTGAACGTGGACGAATTTTTATTGTACATCGACTAGATAGGGAGACTTCAGGATGTATGTTATTTGCTAAGGATCCAATCACGAAAGAGAAACTTCAAAATCAATTCTCTGACAGAAGCATTGAGAGAATATACCATGCCGTTCTTGAAGGAGAATTACCAGAGGATACTGGAATTTCTCAAGATTGGATTCAGGAAAGTAAGGATTTGAGGGTCCGAATCGTTTCGAATTCAAATGCCAAGGGGGCAAGAGAAGCGATAACTCATTGGAAAGTGGAAAAGGTAGTCAATGGGCGATCATTAGCAGCCCTTTCAATCAAGACAGGTCGAAGGGCCCAAATTCGATTACAGATGAGTGCTCTAGGTGCTCCAGTTTCTGGAGATACAATGTACGGTAAAGGCAAAAATTCCGCTCGTCGTTTATGTCTTCACGCATCTTCGCTTTCATTTATCCACCCATCTGGCGAGGAGATGCATGTTGAATCTCCCCTTCCCTCTATCTTTAGAAGAGTACTAAAAAATGGATGAGAATTATATTGGATTTAGAACGGGCTTCTCATCCATATGGAAAAATGAGTATGCCGCCCACCAAGTAATCATATCCAAACTGTTTACTAAATTAGCAGTACCTGTATTTTCCTCCCCGTAATTTTTCCCAGTAGTATCCATCCAACTTTCCATCTCTTCTAAGGTATCACATGTCTGGTGATAACACCAATACCCATCTACTAATCCTCCAAATCCGATAGTAGTCGTTCCAATAGCTTGGAAACTTGCATGATCTGAACGTGCAGTAGTGTCTTCGTAAACAATAATTTCAGGCCTGTCTGTTTCTAGCCATGCATCAGTTTTCCAAGTTTCTTCATCTAATCCAGTCCCAATTAGATTCCCCATCTGTTCTTCCAAACCCATAGCATCTGAACCGATCCAATTTGCTAAACCAATCATTTCAGCCTGGTCAAATGTTTCATGATTTGCAGATGGTCCGATGTAAACTCGCATAGGCCAAATTTCACTATCTTTTGGATAGCCATCAGAGTCAATTTCAGGTTCAGGGTCTCCATGAGGTGCACCACCGCCGCCGGGCCAATTTACTCCTGCCATGTCTAGATTGATGTAATCCACAATTGTCACATCTGGATTATCTTCGACAACATACTCTTCAGTCCAATAAGTGGACCCACGCTTGCCTCCCTCTTCACCAGACCATAAACAGAAAACCATTGTTCGCCTAGTATCGAATTCAACTAGAGCACGAGCAGTTTCCAAGACCATTGAGGTGCCAGCTGTATTGTCATAAGCACCAACCCGAGTCCCATATGTTCGTTCCCCGATGACATGTGGATCAAGGAATGGCATAGCAGCATTTGCAGGCGGAGCAATATCAAAATGAGCGCCGAAAACCAACCATTCATCAGGGTAAACTGTGCCCCAAGAATATCCACATACATTGTAGGATTCAGGATTCTGAATGTCAAAGATATCAGTAAACTCAAAACGATGATTCATTACTTCAAGACCATATGATTCTAATGTCAAATGTATCCATTGTGCCGCTTCTTCGTAAGCTAGATTCCCTTGTCCTGCCCATCGATCATAAAACCCAGAAACACCATCCCAACTAGATGATTCTGCAGTCCCATCTGTGATGGTATGAAGGAAATTGTAGGACCCCCTTCCAGAAACTAACCCAGTTGAATGCATTGCCCCCTCTGAAACCTCGTAAGAAGCCATTTGCTGTCTAACAATTGAAATTGTTTGAACAGAAACAACCCCACCATCCGATGCACTATGATTTACAGAATCAAAACTCCCATTTCCATCAACAGCGATACGTGTGATTCCATTTCCACCACCTAAGTCTCCACCTCGGTTATACCATGTTGCCCAGGATTCATTCATTTCACGAACGGGCCATTCTTGTCTCCCTAAATCTCCAATCATGAAAAGACCTAGATTTGTTCGAGGTGGTGCCAATAAACGAATTTCTTTACTTTCCCCATTTTCTAGATCTATTACAGTAGAGTTTTGAATAAAACCAGTTGCTTGGTCTTGAATTAAGTAAGGAATGTATACAGACATTTCAGAATTGGCAGTAAAAAGCACATTTTGGAAAACCCCGCCTTGTAGATTTAGCACACCGACACCCAAATCATCTGAAGAAGGGCCATCATCATCGTTACCAAAACAACCCGACAAAGGCGCGAACATCATCAGGATGATGATGAGCATCGTCGCACCGGTTCGGGGTGGCATACCAGTCCGAACCCACAATAGCAGTTCAATTCAGCGGTTTTGAAGTGCTTCGATTTTTTTGGTAGAGAGATTCACCAATAAATCACCCAGAGCATAGAATGCCCCACACAGTAATGGAGGATTCCAAGCAGTTAATCCAGTCCAAGGTACATTTGATGCCCATACCCAAGTTCCTAGCCATGTTCCCCACAACTCCATCCCCAAAGCAAGCCACCCCATCACAGCATACAACATTGGAGCTGGCCCCCATCGAACAAATCCAAACATGATGATTAGCAAGAATATCCCCGAGGTATCAATTCCGTTGTAAGCCATCAAAACGGTGAGTGGAATGAATGGGAGTATTACCCAACTTGCAATCTTTCTTCCCTTTGGTAACCTAGATGCAATTCTTCTCCCCAAATCGAATAAAAACCAGTGACCTACTGGGACATAGAAAGGCATCAATTGTCTTTGGTATTCGTAAATCAACCAAATTTCACTGAAGAACAACTCCATTGGAGTTGCAAAAGCTAACACCGTTAACATTTCAACTCGTTCTTTTTTTTCTCCTTTATTGAAGAGGAAAATAAATAGTCCAATGCACCAAAAATTAACTGGCCATTCAGAGAAATAATAGGATATTGGCAATCCAACAACAATAGTGGATGCATAGAGAAACTCCCGTTGATAATTCCAATTACTTTCCATGAAAAACCTCATTCAACGAAGAGAGATAAGCAAGTCAAACTTCCATCTGCTTGCATAATTTCCTCCATTTCAACAAGAATTGGTTCAAATCCAGCAGCTTCAATTCTTTGTTTGGTGATCGGAAATCCAGCACTTACTAGCATCATCCCATTTTCCATCGCTATTGTATTGGAAGCATAAGTTTCGTTTTTTGGGATCCAAATGATTTCATCAAAACCCTCAATTTGTTCTGGTTTCAGATGACCTTCAGCAGCAATTAATACACCATTTCTTGGAACGGAACAGACTGTGGTAAGGTGCAAAGTAGAATCAGGAACATCGATGATTTGAGATGAATAACCGAATGATTTAGCGATATCAGTTAATTCTTGAATACCAATATCATTGGTTCTGGTTGACCGACCGATTAAAAATTCCTCGCCCGTGAATACAATATCTCCACCATCCATTTTTGCTTCAGGAGATAATAATTTAATTTCAAAATCAGTTGCCAATCGTTCTGAAATAGAATGGACCTCATTTGCTCTTGAAGGATGGCCAGGTCGACATATGACTGCAAGGCCATCAAAGATAACTGCAGTATCTTCGACAAAGCAGCAATCAGGATGCCCCTCTAATTCACTTAGAATTTCTATATTTACGCCTGATTTTCGAAGAGCTTCGACATAACCAGCATGTTGTATTTTTGCCATATTTACATTTGGAGCCCTCTCACCAAAGAATGTAGAAACAGCAATGTCGAAATTTTCAGAAATGTTTCGTACAAGGGCCTTTTTTCTAGATCGATCAAACACACCTGGCATGTATCAAGACCCCCAATGATTGAACCAAACGAAGCCGCTATTCATGCTTGTCCGCTTGTAACAAATTTTGTAGCAATAGCAACCCCAATTCCATACAAAGCAATGGTTGCCAAAACCCCTGCACCCAATGCAGGCCAAAAATCCCAACCCCTCCTCATTAGTTGAGGGAAAACAACGAACAATGTTAACGATGGAAGAACAAGATAGAGAATACTTTCTGAAAAAGCAATTATTTCTTCTGAACCAACTCCATCTCGATGCAGTATAATAAGTGAAATAATGCTCATTAGAGGTAATGAAATTACCATTGCCCCGAAAATTACTGATCGTTTTGCTAACTCAGAAGCACCAACTATCAAGCCCCCTGAAATCAAACCCTTGAGGACCAATTCAACCCAAATCATGCCATTGAGTAGTCAAGACGGACTGAAAGCATGCCGTTAGAGAGTCTCTTCGCCACCAAGGGGCATTACAGTGAGATTTCCATCCATTCCTCTAAGAGCAGGTCCTTCGGTTAATGTAGCGAAGATTCCGATATCTGCTAAGTTATGAGATAATCCAAACCAAGGTCTACCGTACTGATCAACTGCCATATCTAGGAAATCCCCCAACCCTCCACAACGATTGTATCCACATCCTGGTTCTGTATCTAGTGGGTTTCCAGGTTCATTGATTTGAACAGTAGTCATTAGTGGGTTTTCATTGAATGCATCAGTAATCACAGTCATGTAACCGTTCCACGTATCATTTCCAGTATCCCCCACATAACCGAATGCTACCTTTCCTGCAGCACCAGCCGTCACTACAGGGAATCCAGTTCCAACAATTCCCGCTGGGGGGGCGATCATCATTGCCTCACTCCACGTTTCCCCTTCATCACGAGAATATGCATAGTAGGGCATATCATCTGCCCCCATCCACATTGCATGCACATTATCATCATCATCGATTGCAACTTGTGCTTCTTCCGCATTCCATGTATCTGCAGTTCCAGAATCTTCAGTCGGAAGAGGATGTTCAGTCCAGGTAAATCCGCCATCTGTACTTCGATAAATTGAGTAACCACTGCCACTACAACCAGCATTCCCTCGGTAGAAATTGCCATTCGCTCCACCTTCGATGTGCGCACTCAATCCTCCACTACCACAACCCAACGGTGCACCTGGGACCTCTGGACTCCATGTATTGCCGCCATCAAAACTAGTAGAGCATAGAGGAGCTTCCCAATTTCCATTAATGCAGAATACCCAAGTTGTCGGATGTAACGCAGCAGGGTATGGTGAGGAAGAAATCGTTTGATGGTCTTGAACAGAATACGAAGTTGCAGGCGTAGGAGGTGACCAAGAAGCCCCTTCATTATCTGACCATTCTACAGTCATCCCGAGAAGAGCATGCATGTCGAATTTCATAATTCGATCAGTCCATTTGTCGACATAGACGTAGGGATCATTGCTGTTGGGAACTGGGAAAAGCGGATCGTAAGCATTTTCACACGAATAATCGGATAGATTTGCCATTCCAATCAACCCACTACATTGGACAATAGCTGTTGATCCTGCAGGTCCATTGCCCCAACTAGTCATGTACAAATTATTATCTGAAGTAATTCCAATTGTTGGTTCGAATGTACTCAATCCAATCCCATAGTATGATCCTTGAGTCCAAAATGGCGTATTTTCACCAGTTAGATTTACTGTTAGATTTGCAGATTCGATCGCCGAATTATTGAGTGCATCAATTCCTCCAGAGTAATGGTACCATGTTGTTCCAGGAATTTCTTTACCGAAATCAAAGGGCGATGGTTCTTCCTCAGGGATTTCTTCATCATCCCCAAAACAACCACTCAAACTTCCACCCACCATCAATAGTGTGAGTAACACAGCAGAGGCAACTCTCATTGCAATCATTCCATGGGAGGAGCAATCCCCCTTCAATCTCATGGTTTGAAAGTCAATGGTGCAGAGGACAGGATTTGAACCTGCGAAGCACTACGCACTAGGACCTCATCCTAGCCCCTTTGACCAACTCGGGTACCCCTGCTTGAACATTCGACCTGACTTATTCACATGAATCCATCGCAATGCGTTGCTTCAACCAAGTCTAGCCCTTTGATGCCGTTGCGCATCAACTGCACAAATCGCAGCCATTCGTACCACGTCACTAACTCCATCTCCACGTTGTAGAACCTGAACTGGTTTCGCCATTCCTTCAAGAATTGGACCGGTTGCTTCTGCTCCACCAAGACGTTGCAATAGTTTGTATCCAATATTGGCAGCGGCTAAATTTGGACAAATTAGAACATTCGCAGGACCGTTGAATGTCATGAATGGATATTCATTCTGGATATCTCCTACCAACGCAGTATCTGCTTGCATTGGCCCATCAATAATGATACTAGGATCCCGTTCTTTGACTATTTTGATTGCATCTTCTATTCTTGTACTTCGATATTCCTTTGATGATCCGAAATTAGAGAATGAGAGCATCGCAACAATTGGCTTGACACCAAACCGTCGAGCCATTTTAGCAGTCTCTATTGCAATCTCTGCAAGTGTTTGAGAATCCGGATAGATGTTAATGGTAGCATCACCGATGAACAACAATTGTCCTTTGATTGTCATCATGTACATGCCAACCAATCGTTCCACTTCTGGTGCAGTTCCAATCGTATGTAGACAAGGCCGAAGAATGTCTGGATAATGCCTATCAATTCCCCCAATAAGACCATCTGCATCATCCAATGCAACCATCATGGAACCGAAGTAAGTCCTTGATCTCAACATTCGCACTGCGTCGGCCCGAGTAACTCCTTTTCTTGCACGTTGTTCACTAAGAACATCAGAATAAATTCCCTTTCTTCGAGGATCGTCCCTCACATCTATTATTTCACATTCAAATTGAAGTCCAAGAGATTCTTTGTGTTCTTCTATTGTACTTTCTCGACCAAGAAGAACTGGATCACAAATCCCTTCTCGAATACATTCTGCAGCAGCTTTCACAACAGTCGGATGATCTCCTTCTGTGAACACGATTCGTTTGATATCTGACTTTGCTTGATTCATCACGCCTCGCATTAGGCTTCGTGTAAGCCCCAATCGCCCTTCCAGAGTACGTCGATAATCCTCTAAGTTGAATTCATCTTTCGAAATTTCAGCAATCCCTTCCTTAACCGCTGCTTCGGCAACAGCACTTGCTTCCCAAATGAGAACTCTTTCATCGAATGGTTTCGGGATTAGATAATCCGGACCAAATTGCAGACTTTGGCCACCATAGGCTGCAGCAACGTGATCTGGAACAGTTTCCTTTGCTAATGATGCAATTGCGTGTGTTGCAGCCATCTTCATATTCTCAGTGATTTCCTTTGCTCGAACATCAAGAGCACCTCTGAAGATATAGGGGAAACCTAGAACGTTGTTGATTTGATTAGGATAGTCAGAACGCCCAGTTGCCATAATTGCATCCGATCTTACTGATGCAACATCTTCAGGCATGATTTCTGGAGTTGGATTTGCAAGAGCGAATACCAATGGATCCTTGCCCATACTAGCAATCATTGATTTGGAAACCAACCCTCCTTTGGAAAGGCCCAGAAAAACATCAGCATCCTTGATAGCATCTCCTATTGTGCCTTCAGGAACATCCAACGCAAAGCGGGCCTTGTATTCATTTAATTCACCCGATTTTTCTCTTTTTTTGGTCATGATTCCCCCCGAATCACACATAATCAGATTCTTGGGATTGACCCCCAAGCGAATGTAGTGGCTAGCACAAGAAATAGCACTAGCACCTGCCCCCAAAACAACAATTTTGACTTCTGAAATTTTCTTGTTTACGACCTCAAGTCCATTCAATAATGCTGCACCAGAAATAATAGCAGTTCCATGTTGATCATCATGCATTACTGGAATATCCAACTCATCGATTAATCGCCGTTCAATTTCAAAACATTCTGGTGCTTTGAGGTCTTCTAGATTTATTCCCCCAAAGGTCGGAGCGATGTTTTTGACGGTTCTAACGAATTCATCAATATCCTCCACATCCAATTCAATATCGAATACATCAATATCTGCGAATGCTTTGAACAGCAGACCTTTGCCTTCCATCACTGGTTTTCCAGCAAGTGCACCAATATTTCCAAGCCCTAGAACAGCGGTACCGTTACTTATTACTGCAACCAGATTTCCTTTGGCCGTATACTTGTATGCCTTTGAAGGATCTTTTTCTATTTCTAGACAGGGAAATGCTACACCAGGTGAGTATGCTAAGGATAATTCTCTTTGTGTAGAATGTGGTTTTGTTGGGATTACGGTCAACTTGCCGGGAGGATGTGATTCGTGGTATTCAAGCGAATCTCGTTTGAGTCGGTCGTCCTTCCCCATCGTTACATGGGCAACCCCCTCATGTTTTGGGTTTTCCTACCCAGATGATGGCAAGTAGCGTTCCTCAAAGAATCGGGGTTTCTCCAAAATTATGTCGGATTCATTCAAACCACCCCTACTACTGACGTATGATATGCGAAGGACCCGAATCGTGGCAACAATTGGTCCTGCTTCATGCGATGAGGAATCTCTTCGGACCATGATTCAGGCTGGTCTTGATGTTGCTAGGTTAAATTACAGCCACGGTGAAGATGAATGGCGTGCTGAAGTAACACATAGAATTCGACGTATTGCAGGAGAATATGGAATTCATATTGGAATTATGGCGGATCTTCCAGGACCCAAGCTCCGACTTGGACGTTTTGATGGTCTCCACCATCTCCCCAATGGAGAGATGGTTGCTTTGCGGTGTGGCGAAGAAGAGGGCTTTGCTGATTCCTCATCTCTACCTGTAGAATATAGTGGATTGGCATCAGAGATTCGCCCTGGAGATCCAGTATTGTTGTCAGATGGTTTGATTCAGTTAGAGGTGGTTGATTGCCAAGATTCGATTGTGAATTGTCGAATTATTGAAGGTGGGCCAATTACTCAAAGAAAAGGGATCAATGTACCGGGAACAGTAGTCAAATTACCTGCGGTAGGCCCTCGGGATGAAGAAGCTCTTCGACATGCCATTGGATTAGACGTTGAATTCATTGCAGTATCCTATGTAAGAAATGAACAAGACATTGTTCCAGCACGACGAATTCTTGATGAGACTGGATCAGGTGCTTGGATTATTTCAAAGATAGAACACCCCTCTGCCCTCGATTCATTAGACGGCATCATTGAGGCAAGTGATGCAGTAATGGTTGCTAGGGGAGATCTCGGAGTCGAAATTCCTCCAGAAGATGTTCCTATGGCCCAAGAAAGAATTGTACAAAGCGCACGAACCCGAGGACTTCCAGTGATTGTTGCCACACAGATGTTGGAATCAATGGTAAACAACCCAAGACCTACTCGAGCAGAAGTTGCTGATGTAGCAAATGCCATCCGTCATGGTGCGACTGCGGTGATGTTGTCTGCAGAAACTGCATCCGGAGAACACCCTGTCGAATCTCTCCTGACAATGTTACGAATTACTCGACGCGCAGATATGGAGTGGGATGGCTTAACAATCCCAACAGATGCGAAATTACTGCTTACTCGAGCAGTCGCTCATGCTGGAGTCACATTAGCAGAATTATCTGAAGCAGATCGAATATTGGTAGCCACCCAACATGGCAATGCAGCACGCCTTGTCTCCGCCCATTCAACCTCGATTCCAATTACTGCTGTAACGAATAATCTTAGTGTCGCAAGACGAGTAATGTTGTTGCCAGGAGTTGATGCAGTGGTTTGTGAAGAGTTAGATCGGGGAAGTTCAACCATGAGATTGGCAATAAAGACCATTTTTGAAAATGGACGATTGAAAGAAGATGACCGAGTAGTCGCAATCAGCGGTTCACCAAAAGCGATGACTGACCCTACATCCACTGCACGATTATATCGTGTAGGGGAAGATGGATCTGTGGCTGGAGATGAGTAATTTTTCCAAAACCCAACCATTTTTTCATGTTTCAGGTCATAGACATGTGATAGTGCCTTTCAAATGCAATTGCGCTTGCATGTAACTCATGAATAGTACGGCCACAGGGAATAAGTCCCTCCGTCGCCAAGCATTTTCCTTGGTTTTTCTGATGCTATTCAGCAGTCTTTCCACTCTAGCATTATCTCCTGCAATCGCACACCCATCCAATGTATCTGAATGGCCAATGTCTGGATCGAATGATTCGGGTTGGGTTTTGATTGAAGCCACAGGTGCTGACCCATCAACTCAAACAATGGCTACAGGGGACATGTTTGCTAATTTTGCACCGGGTGCAGAAATCTCCAATTTAACATTTGAAATTCAAGTCAATGGATCCGATGATGTGTGGATCACAGAACCTCAACTGACAATGATGGACACTCAAACTTCTGTTTTTGATTGGCGAACCTATGGCGACTTTGGTCGAGCTTTGGACTTCTTGAATGGAGATCCACATTCTAGTAGATTGAATCCTACTACTGATACCGGTGCATCATACATCTTGCCAGCAGGTGCCAGCATCACAGACTTGGTCATTGAAGCATTGCGGCCAGCAGATCCACTGGTGTCCTTTGAAAAGATAGATTTTGATATTGTTGATTGGGCCATACATCCTGCGGACAATCGCCTCTATATTGCAACCTCGAATCAATTGCTAACTGTGGATGCAAACAACGACCCTTGGGTTGTTGATGTTGTCGAAGATATTGAACCAACAGCCCTCGCCCTCGATGAGGTCAACGGACGCCTCCTTCTAGCAACATCTGATGATACAATCCACTCTTTTTCTCTTGAAGATTTCACCTCTTTGGGCCCCCTGCCATCACATGGATTTGAGCCTGCGCGTGTTTTGAAAGTAGACTCATCTGGAACGATTTATGTGGCGACTGATTGCCACCTGTACATTGAAAACCAGTCGAGCTGGGAAGATATTCCAATTTCTACATCTTCAGGACAAAGTGCTCAGGGCCCTTGTGCTGGAGTTCAATCTGAAGAGGTTGTCATTCCAACAGATCTTCATTTCGTTGGAAATGAGATATTTATCGGAACAGAAGGCCATGGAATTTCCATTTGGGATGGTTCAACATACACCCATTGGGATACACAAAATGCATTGACTAGCGATTCAATTCTACAATTTGAGCAAAGTGCAAACATCCTCTTGATTTCTACTGCTGATGCAGGAATCATGCGCAGAGATGTTGTAACCAATTCATGGCTAGCATCTTGGTCAAGTCAGAATTGGCTTGCAGGGGACGAAGTACAATCAATGAGCGTAACCGATGATTGGATTCACATTCTAGCAAATGATGTGTTGCATGTGTACAATGCTACATCAGTGGTATTCACCAGTACCATTTCAGCATCCAATTTTGGCATTTCAGATCCATCTTCATTGATTCCATGGGTTGCCGGTGGTTTCCGAGGACCATTTAACGAATCATTGCTTTTGATTGATTCTTCAGGAGGTGCTTCGATGATTGAAGTCACTGGCACACCATCAGTATATTCTCCCCGAATTTTTGCAAACTCACCCACTTCTGAAGAGATGTTCAGCATTACTCGGTTAGGAGACACATATTGGATTGGGGGGTCGGGTTGGATCGATCGCTTCGACAGCACAATCAATCAATGGATTCAACCTATTTCAACTGATGAAGATGGCAGTTCGATATCCACGGATGGTTCCGATATTTATCTAGGTACAACAGATTCAGGAATGATGGTTTTTGATCAGAATGGAACACTTTTGCGTACAATTGATGAGACATCCACTCCTTCAATTGCATTTGATGGAATCAGAGATATGTCCTATGATCAACTTACAGGAACAATGGTAATTGCACATGGACAACGAGGAGTTACAGTTTGGAATATATCTACAGATACCACCACAGAATTCAACGCACAATCAGGAGGGACAACAGAACTTGAAGCCAATGATGTAGAAGATGTAGCTACACGAGCAGGTGTTGCATATCTTAGTACAGGTGATGACGGAGTACTTCGAATCGACCTCACTACAAATTCAGTACTTCCCCCATGGCAGTCATTGGGGGCTGATGCACTAGATTTCGTCCCAATTGCTAGTGACGGCTCTACTGTTTGGCTTGGGCTATCTGGATTCGGTGTATTGGTGTACGATCGAGTTACGGGCGAGATTCTCGACCGATGGGTGGCGACAGGAGGAAATGGTCCAGGACAAGGCGGTTCAGCAATGCAGTCTAACTACGTCATGTCCGTAGAATACGACCCATATGGTGGCGTATTAGTCGGCACATCCTTTGGTTTGGAACGATTCACCAATGGACAGGGGCAATCGGTTTCACAAAATGGAAGGTTTGAGCCGCGTGAATTTTTCGATACAGCATCAGATTCCAACAGCATTTGGGCAGCAACCGATCGCGGATTATGCCGATTTACATGGACATTCCAACGCGATGATTGTTGGGATGATAGCGATGATATTCCTGACGATGCTCGTTCAGTTCGGATAATTTCTCCCACTCAAGTTTTGGTTGGAACAGAAAATGGGGCAGCAGTTTGGGATGTTACAAATGAGGAGGTTACTGAGGTTTGGGAGTCAGGAGAAGAAACCAACAATGCAAAGGTCGTAGTTCACAATGATGTGGCATATGTTGGATTTGATGGAGTAGGAATTCTTCGTTATGATTTGATTAACAGTACATGGCTAACTCCTTGGGACACATCGTCTAATCTCATCGATGGCAATGGCGTTACATCGATGGTACTTGGACCCAATGGCAATACAATTTGGGCCGGCGGTAATTTCGGATTAACTGAGATCGATCTTTCTACTGCGACTGTGGTAAGGGATTGGGCAAAAGGTAGCAATACTGGTGGCCCAACACTATCATCATATGACCCGATGCACATTACAATTTACAATGATATTCTTCATTATGCTCAACAACAAAATTACCAACAATCTCGAGATTTAATTTTCCGAATTAATCTCACTTCCAACACCAGTTTATCTGAGCTTGATGTAGGACAGAGAATTGGAACTAGTGGCATCACCAATGGATTGGGAATGGTTGGTGATGAACTTTGGATTGGAGTTACTCCCAGTCAATGGTGGACTGGCGTAGGTGCAGTTGCTCGATGGAATGTTTCCAATGCATCATGGGCGGATACTTTGGAATCCACAGGCTCGATTGAACGAGTTAATGCACAATATTTGGGCGATTGTTTCCCACTAGATCCTGCTGATTGCGAATTGTGGGTTGCTTATGGTGAGAATTACCTGCGTCGTTTCAATGCTGCAAACATGTCTCTTCTTGGTTCATGGGATGATGTTGAAGGGCGAATACGTGGAATGGTTGAATGGGATGGAAACTATCTATTCGCTTCGTTGAATGGAATCCTCAGATTTGATCCCACCAATGACACTTGGTTGACTAGTTGGACCCCAAGTAATGGAGGCATGCCCTCTTCTGGAGACGAAGATGTCTATGCCATGAAAATCATCGGTGATGATTTGTGGGTTGGAACGTATGCTCAAAGTGGATGGCAAACTGATTCAGATGTTCACACCCTCAACGGTTCAACTGGTCAATGGACAAGCATTGCAGCAGGTTCTGGCAATCTTCCTTCTGGTTATCCCGCTGACTTTGTGGTATGTGCAGACATTGTCCATGTTGCAATGGGGGATCTTGGATGGTGGGCTCCTGGTGGTATTGGCCGTTACGACACAACATCATCAACATGGCTTTCCGACTTTAGTTCGCAAGGCGGGGAGATTCCTAACGATGATGTCCGTTCTTTAGCTTGTGATGATGCCAACGAGATTCTTTATTCTGGATACGATACAGATGGAATTGGAATAGGGCGTTACCTTTACGGTGGACAAGATTTGAAGCTTAGTGAAATTACTGCTCAAGATGGAATTTCGGAAGAAGCAGTATTCCCTGGAGGCCTCCTATATCACAACAACAAACTGTTTGTGTCTCATTTAGCCAATAGTCGTGGAGGATTCTCTGTAATTGGAGTAGTTGGTGTGAATGTAGGCACAGGTTCTCTTGTTGATCCTGGATTGGAGACAGGCAGCATTGTTGTGAAACCATCATCCTCTGGAACGGATGCATTTGCAATCGGCCGAAATGGAGGTAGCTCTGGAAACAGTAGAGTAGACTTACTTGATAGCACAGGCTTCACTCCTGGAGGCATTGATACATTCACTGCCCTAAGTAGCGGTCGTGTTGTTGAAATTATTTCATCCGGAAACAAGGTATGGGCACTTGTTGGAGAGGATGTAACCTCAGGCCTTGGCAATACAATTCTTGAAGGTACATTGGTAAATGGAGAGGTTCGATGGGATCGTTCGTTCTCACTTGGTGCAGAGACTGGCAATGAATTATTGTTGGATGGAACTGGGCTTTGGGTATCCAACGCAGGTTCAGGCCTCATTAGAATCGACCTCACAACTGGCATAGTTTACCCGATGGGCATTGGTTTCCATTGGATGCACGATGGTCTTGCCAAATGGAACGGCGATCTCGTAGTGGGTCTAATGGGCACAGGGTCAACAGCAGCAGGAGTCCAAGTGTTCGATACCACGAATTATACATTCGTTGATGGAAAATTGGTTGCAGCACTTCCTAGTAACTATGTTTTCGATTTCGTTGAACACGATGGCCGAATTTGGGTTGCTACCCTTGCAGGTTTAGGAATATGGAATACAACAGTCCAAGATTGGGAAGACCCATTTACACTACTTGACGGACTCCCTAATCCAGTAATCGTTCGGTTAGAAGTTGCAAACGGAAACCTACTCCTTGGAACTAAGGGTGGATTGGTGGAGTTGAATACCACGAACATGTCGATTGTGAGGACCCTTACTGCTCAGAGTGGGTTGATGGGGACATCAGTATCTGATATTGCAATGCTTGGTCCAAACACCATTGTTGATTCTGGTGGAGTTACAACTTCATTCCCAGCTACGGTTTTGGTGGCGCATGATGGCCAAGGAATAACACGACCAGGATTTGCTGAAGTACCTCTAGCAACAATGAATCCAACAGTTACTCGAGCAATAGACATGATTCCAGACAATGATGTGAAATCAATCTCTGCAGATATTTGGGGTGTACATATTGCTACAGCAACAGCACCAACTGTACATTGGAATGCCACATCAGGTTCGATGGAAGATGGGCCAAATCCGTTCACCATGGCAGGTTACCCCCCTCAATTGATGATTAGTGATGGAACAGATCTCATTTCTTTGACCAATATTGGCATCACATATCTTGCAGCAGGTGGAGATCATGCTGTTGATGATTTGATCCAAGTTACCAATCAAAGGGGAGCCTATCTTGATTCTTCAGGACTCGCTACAGTAGGAATGGATGGATTGCATTTGTTTAGTCCAATTTCGCACATTGAGGAAGACCGATTCCGAAGTCGGCGCGCATCTCCGTTGAATGTCCTCATTGGTGGAAATTCGATCAATATCACGAATCAGACTCATCCAGGGAGATCAATCGTTCTAGCCTCTCAAAACTCTGTAATTGCACTTCCAAGTATAGGTGCTGCTGGTCCAAACGGACTTCAACTTGTTCAGAACGTTGTCACTTCGGTTAGTCCAGTTCAAGGAGCAGCAACTTGGATGTCAACAACTTCACTCAATTACTCTGGAATCTGGGATCTCGCATCTCTCGATTCTGGTGTGATGGGGTTGGAAGCAAGCCTTCAGGATGCAATTCAAAATGCAGCAATGACTCCAGATGGAAGAGAAGTCCATTTCCAATTACAAAGCCCAAGAAACGGGTCCATGTGGGTCCGTTTAACCTATGATTGGGAGCGAACAGAACAACCTACAGAAGTTTTGGAATTCTACGACCGTCCAAATGATGGGGGCGGCGTTCTTGTTGCAAAATGGTCACCATCCACAGATCATGGATGGGTTGCTTATCGAATCTACATTTGGGAGACATCAACATATCCCAACGGATTAACTATGCAAGATATTCAAGCTACGGGCAGCACTTATGATGCCAGAATTCCAGTCTGGGCCACAGTTGCAGCCGAATTAACTACCTCGTTAGGACAAGCATTGGAAGATGGCAAAGAATACGGAATCAGTATCGTGACTGAATATTCTGGAGCACAATTGGGCGTACCATCCAATTTCGCTACATTTGCCACCCCTATTGATGATGTACCAGCGCCACCCGAGTGGGCAAATGCCACAATGAATCCAGATCAAGAGGGTCAGATGATTCTAGAATGGGCTGCATGTACAGAATTGGATCCAGCATTCATGCATGTTTGGAGATCTCCTGCACCTATATCTGATGTAGTGGGACTTCCATCATTCAGGGCTCAAGCAGTCCCTCATACAGAAGCCAATTCCACTACCATCAACGTCCCAGTGAATCGCATGATTTGGATGGGGTTGGTGTGTACTGATGAATCGGGGCAGTATGATGCCGAGAATGCAACAGTGATTGGACCTGTGGTATGGACTTCGGAAGTTGATGATGGAATTCCACCTGCGCCAATCGAGAACCTTTCCGCTGTAGATACTCCAGATGATGAGGGTGGAAGAATAAGTCTCGAATGGAGCCCCAATGAAGAGGATGATTGTGCCTACTATGCAGTGTATGGCAAGGTCGCAGACTCAGATACTATTCCAGATAATCTCGATGGATGGGACATAATCGAATATGTTCCATCTTGTGCTATTTTCCAAGGACCTGGGCAAGGAGGTAGACCCGGCCAAGGTGGGCCGCCCACTACTGATGATGGAATGGTCAGAATCACAGTCAGTGATATTTCAGGACGTCCAATTCAAGATGGAGTTGTCCATTGGTTTGCCGTGGTAGCGGTTGATTTCTGGGACAATTCAGATACTGAGAATGTGACTATTGTATCTGCATCATCCTTGGCCAATATTGGCCCTGATCCACCAGCTCGCATTCAAGGTGTTGAAGCATGGGACACTCCTGATGATGATGGCACAAGCATCGATGTAAGTTGGACTCCAGGATTTGAACCTGATTTGGACCACTACACTGTATGGGTGTCTGAACATCCAGTATCGGTTGTTGGACCAAAATGGAATGTGTGTGAATCCGATCCTAGTTCTTGTGGCTTAGTTTTGGTTGACCAGAGAAGATGGAATCAAGAACGTATTGAAGTGACTATAGATACTGCTTTACTGGGAGGAAGTTCAGTAAGTGGAGCAACACCCTCACCAATTGTACCAGACATCACATTGTATGTTGCAGTCTCTGCACACGATATTTCTGGTAATGCTTTCTTGACACAACTTGAGACAGTGAATGTGGTTCCAATCGACAATCGAGGCGACATCACTCCCCCAAATCGTCTTGCAGCACCAACACTTTCAGATCGTCCGAATGATATGGGAGATGGTTTACTTGTTAACTTTGAATTGAGTTTGGCTAGTGATGTTGAAGAATACCTCATCTTTACTTCTTCATTACCATTTACAGATGCCTCAACAATGGAACCTGCTGCAGTACTTTCCCGTTCACCTGAATTACCTGCAGAGGTTGAGATGTTCTCTGCAACCATCAATACTGACGAATATCTATCATTAAGTCCGGGAACATTGACTTGGGTCGCAGTTGTGCCTGTTGATTCATCAGGAAACGCATTCTTTACTGATATAGAGACGTCTAGCAGGTCTCCTATTGATAACTCACTTCTGGATCCTGGCCTCCATCTACCTGAAATGACTGGTATTGTACTCCAGTGGGTTGATGAAGGTACACAAATTAAGGCAGATTGGGAAATTCAAGATGATCGAAATGTCCGGTCGTATTGGATTTACAGTTCATTGGAACCATTTGAGGATACACGAGAAGCGATACTAGTGGAATCCTATGTACAAGGAGATTCTTGGACATTTGAACCAATATGCGGACTATCTGTAGACGCACAAAACGAATCCGATGGAACAGAAAATACAACTGTGTGCAATGATGTACCTCATTACATTGCAATTGTTGCGCACGATGGCGAAGTTCATCGAACAGGTGTAACCCCTAGAGCTCTAGCACCATGGGATCCAGCAGCAGTTCCAAACCCTGGCGAAACTGAAGATGCAGCGTGGTGGGCCGATTTATTCAATGCTCAAACTATCGTAATTTTGCTACTGATGATTTTGATACTGGTTGCTTTAGTTGCTCTAGTAGTTGTTAGACGACGAGATCCAGCAGATGATTGGGCACATCTTGCCCAGGGAACATACGGGCTCCCACAACAATCTGCTTGGGACGATTCTTCACCTGATGTGGAGATGCCACCTGGAATGCCCGTTACATCTACAGATTCGAAAGCTAGGGCTGTTTCTGAACCCCCAGCCCCTCAACAAATTGCCCCAGTCGATGAGTACAGTTATTCTAGGCAGAGTGCAAAGGATTTGGTTCGAGACTATTCTCTTCCTTCAGAGGACCTACTCATCCAAGAAGCACGATATCATGATGACAACAAGGACCAGTATCTGGACCCAGTTGAACTCAAGAGTGCAGCAGAAGCCCTTCGTTCGGGAGAACCAAAGTCAGATGATCTCGACATGTCATTCCTCGATGATTTGCTCTGATCACAGAGCATAGATGTTTGAATGGTGATGATGAAATGGTAGACGGAGAACCCCCCTCATTGGTTTTCACCACATGTCGATTCAATGAATCTGGACAAGTACTAGCATGGAATCTTCACCTTCGTCGCCTGGAAGAGGCAGCAGAGAAGGTCCGATGCCCTAAACCGGATGCCTCTTCTTTGCTCGAAGCACTTCAATCATCAATTAATGAGCATGGGCCTAGAGAGGGATTGGCTAGATTAGAATGGACATCCCAAGGAGTGGTAAATTGTGAAACAAGGGATGTTCAATCATTCCATTCACCTTTGGTTGCAATTACACACCCTGCTCCTCAATGGCCTCGTCGTTTTCAAGGCATCAAGCATGGTTCTTGGGAGCAATACTTGAAGGCTGGAAAATCAGCTAAATCAGCTGGTGCAGACATTGCCCTCCTCGTCCATAATCAAACAATTGTGGATGCAGATCGAGCTACTCCGCTTCTTCTTGACGAAAATGGTTTGGCATATTCTCCTGGGCCTGAACAAGGAGGCGTGGCATCAATCACACTATCGTTGGTTACTGAGCATTTAGAATCAAACGGCATTCCTTTGAGGCGTGCGTTTTTGACCGATGAGATGCTTCTTAGATGCAAAGAACTGGTAGTGGTAGGTACTGGTATCGGAGTCCTCCCAATCGGAGAAATCGACGGAGTGGACATATCTCTAGGAAACCATTTGACCAATATTATCACAGATGCATTGAAGATTGCATGGGAAGGAACGCAATAGGGGTGAGGGTGTGATTTTCCGAGAATTACCAGTGCCCTCCGGATCATCTCCTTTGCTTTCCATTCAACACATATTGCGTTCAATGAGATCGTCAGAATCTGCTCCGGATGAACTTTTGTTGCATTCAGGAGGCCCAATTTCAGATATTTCTCAAACATCTTTGCTGATGGGCCCTCCTTCCCACAGGACACTTTTCCGTCAACCGATGAATGAGTCACCCTTACCTTTGAATCGTTCACCACTTGATGGCGACTTAATTTTCCATACATCAGAACCATTGATTGTTGAACAACAGATTTGGATGGATTCCAAGTGGGAGACCGTCCAAAAGTCGAGTGCTACAAGCCTCTCACAAGCCATGAAATTAACATGCCAACATGAATGCACACCGTCTCCTAATGGAATGCCAAGCATAGGTAGTGTAGCTGGATTGTTGGGCTATGATTTGGTGCAATGGACTTCTCCAGTGGGCCTCCATGCAATACCTGATGCAAATTCAGTTTTGGGAGTCATGTATCGAATCTCGGCCTACATTCTCCACAATCGTTCAACAAATCAACTTCATCTCGTATCCGTGGAAGATCATCCGTGGGCTGTAATCACCGAATTTGAATCAATACACTCGCACCCATCACAATCTTCCCATTCTCATTCAATTCCCGAATCAACATCTGACCAACATCACACCGAGAGGATTAGAAGAATCATTGAATCAATTAGAGGAGGCCATCTGTATCAGGTGAACTATGGGCGGACATGGAAAGGAAAGATAGACATTCATCCTTGGCAAATTTTCGAAGAATTAGATTCTACCAACCCGGCCCCCTATTGTGCTTGGCTCCATTCTCCAGATCTTGATATGGCAATTGTTTCTTCAAGTCCTGAACTGCTCTTAGAGATGGATGCATCTTCAGTGTATACTCGCCCCATCAAGGGAACACGCCCTCGGGGCGAAGGTGTAGAGGCAGATCAAGCTGAGATTATGTCCATGATTCGATCCAGGAAAGAAATTGCTGAACACATGATGTTGGTCGATCTTGAACGTAACGATATACGTAAAATCGCCAAATCAGGTTCCACTCGGTGGACTGATTGGAGGGTCGAATCATTACCGAATGTACACCATCTTGTTAGTACAATTCAGGGTGATTATAGAACAAATATAGATGCAGCAGATGCTCTTCAATCATTGTTTCCTGGGGGCTCAATAACAGGATGTCCCAAGGATGCAACAATTGCTGCTATTTCTTGGCTGGAAGAAGAACCGAGAGGTTCCTGGACCGGATCAATAGGATTCATTGATCCTTTAACATCCAATTCAATATGGAATATTCTGATTCGAACCATAGAATTCCACAATGAATCGAACAAATGGTTTGCGACCATCAAAGCTGGTGGAGGCATCACAGTGGAATCGAATCCCGCATCTGAAGTAGATGAAGCAAAACTCAAGGCAATGGCTTTGATTGATGCATGTTGGTCAACCAAAGATTCCATTTCGGTGAGAGAAACGGTTTCAGCCCCTTCCTCCATTCAATCCATCGAACCAATTGATGAGAGAACAGAATCATTGGTTGAACGTCTTCGATCAGAATCCATCCAAAATTTACACGAATCTCATGGCAAATCAATTAGAGTATTATTCATCGATAATCTCGATTCATTCACTTGGAATGTTGTGGATGAACTACGAATTTGTGGGGCGATTGTTTCTGTTGTTTCAGGGAGAGGCCCTGGTTCGGAACAATCGGTTGAGGAATTGTTGGAAAAGCATGAACCGACACATATTGTAATCGGGCCGGGTCCATCATCTCCAGAATCATCACCACTAACGATGGCATTTGCAACTTGGGCGTTGAAAGACCCAAATCCATTGCCAACTTTGGGTCTCTGTTTAGGGCACCAAGCATTGGGTATTGCCGCTGGATGGAAGTTGGGAAGAACATCAACTGGAGCGGTTCATGGCGTCCCGACCCGTATTCAACATGTTTCATCAGGCCTTTTCATAGACATCGAACCATCTCCTGTGATGATGCGATATCATAGCTTGAGCATCCAAGAACCCAAATCACCGAAGCCTTCTCTTCTTCGATCAAATGCATGGCTAGATCCTGCAGGTATTGTGATGGGTGTCGAGGCTCTCAATCGCCCAGTACATGGAATTCAATTTCACCCTGAGTCATGCGGAAGTCCCGAGGGCCGATTGATTTTGAAGACATTCCTTGCCCTAAAACCCTCTTTTCAGGACGACACACTCCAAGCAGAACGAAGTCATTTGAATAGTAGAGTTGAAGGAGATTACACCTCTGCGATAGATTGAGGGAGCGAATGGCGACTTGCAGATATTGTCGAGGAGTATTCCCTCAAGATCAGTTCATCACTGGGAATGGTCCACGTTATCTGGTATGTGTTCGATGTGGTGTTGACCAAGGCTTCGTATCAGAAGAAGAAACGCCCCAGCTCTATTCGGATGAACTTGTTAGGGGCCGGACAGCATTGTATGCGAGAAGGTATGGAATTTGGATGTCCTTACTTGTTGGTT
>Ga0207992_1000277_pt1 | contig 27403 bp, 31 predicted proteins | sample ETN02SmetaG_FD_185788 | JGI IMG/M metagenome (GOLD analysis project Ga0207992, IMG submission 185788) | Marine microbial and viral communities from oxygen minimum zone, Eastern Pacific Ocean - ETNP2014F10-02SV255 (SPAdes) (version 2) | ecosystem: Environmental > Aquatic > Marine > Oceanic ...
GAATTTCTAATGAAAATGATGGCTGGAAAGTGGCAAAGAGACTCCTTGAATTTGAGAGGACCATGATGGCAGATCTTGGTAGTGAGGGAGCTGTTGATATTGAACCAATAAAAACTTATAAAAATAGCGATGCTTCAAATGCGCCCGGGCAACTTAAACTACATAAAAAAATAATTAAGCATGAAATGCGCAACCATTTAATTGATTTAACCATGGGAAGAACGGCTATTGAGTCAAAGAGCGGCTTTTCTCCTGCAGCACTTACATTGAAATATATCAGCACAGAGGAGACTCAGGCTAGATGGGAGCTTAATGTTGCCAGTCTTGGTGCTGGAGGCCTGGAAATTGTTGGAAAAAACCAAGGACCAAAACAAGAAATTGCTAAGTCCTTTTTCTATTCTAAGGCGTATACTATCGCTGGAGGAAGCTCAGAAGTTCAATTGAACATCATTGCAAAACATATCTTAGGACTCCCATCATGACAATTAAAAAAATATCAGTATTTTGTGGTGCCCATCTTGGGAAATCACCAGATTATAAAATTGCCGCTCAGCAAATTGGCAAAATGATGGCTGAGAAAGATCTGGAAGTTATATTTGGAGGCGGTAATGTTGGTTTAATGAAAGTTGTTGCTGATACAGCCATTGAGAATGGCGGAAAAGCTACCGGCATTACACTAAAGTCACTTCATGAATTTGAACTTACCAACCCTAATATTGATGAGACAATTATTACGCATTCTCTTTTTGAGCGAAAAGAAAAATTTTTAGATATGAGCGATGCTTTTATTGTTTTGCCTGGAGGTGTTGGCTCTATGGATGAACTTCTAGAGGTGATGGTAAGCAATCAACTAGGAGGCATTAATAAGCCTTTAGGCCTATTGAACATCAACGGTTACTACGATGGTTTTCTTAGTTGGTTACAGCATTCTGTTGACGAGGAGTTTGTTTCTCTTGAAAATCAAAACAAAGTTCTTGTTAACGATAACCCAGAAGTATTACTGGAAATGATTTTATCGGCTCAAATGCCCTCTTCAGATACTTGGATAGAAAGGCTTAATGTAGATTTTCCAAAAGACTAGCTTTTTGGGTCTCGAGATACTAAAAGACCTATCTCAAAAAGCACCCACATAGGTATGGCTAAGAATAATTGAGAGAAAATATCTGGAGGAGTTAAAAACATTCCAACAACAAAAAAACCAATAATTACATATGGCCTCATAACCTTGATGCGATCTTTGGATACCAATCCAGTAGTAATAACTAGAAATGTTGCTATGGGAACTTCAAAAGCGAAACCAAAAGCAAAAAAAAGTTTTAATACAAAATCTAAGTATTTATTTATGTCTGTCATTACCTGGATAGAGTCTGGGGCAGAGGATATAAAAAAGTTAAGGATGATGGGACTTACAACAAAATAAGCAAACAAAATACCTGTATAGAAAAGAGCTATTGAAGAGAGAATCAAAGGGCCTACAAAAGCTTTTTCTTTTTTATATAGACCAGGAGAAACAAACCCCCAAAGCTCTAGAAAAAAATAAGGCACAGATATGATCAAGGCCGAATAAATTGTAACCCTCAATGGCGCGAGAAAGGGAGAGGCTACTTCTGTTGCAATCATGCTGCTACCAGAGGGCATCAACTCCATTAATGGTGCCGAGATAAAAGCATAAATGTAGTTAGTGAATGGTAAACAGCATATAAGAATCAAACCTGCAAATAAGAACATTCTAATTATTCTTGAGCGCAATTCTTTTAAATGCCCTATGAATGTCATGTCATTCGGATCGTTCATCTTTTTCCTTTTCCAGCTCTTCCATCTTTAGCTCATTGAAAATATCCTGCTTTAGGTCTTCGGCACCAATATCTCTCTCTATAGAGGATCTAAATTCAAAAAACTTGTTTTGGAATCTGGTGAAGGTTTTCATTATAGATTTTATGAATCCTGGCAGTTTATCTGGACCGATAACTATTATCCCGACAAGCAGGATAATTAGAATTTCAAGAAATCCAATCTGTAACAATTTTTATTGATCGTCTGATTTAGACTCAGAATCTTTGACTGAGTTTTCATCTTTTATAGCTTTTTTAAATCCTTTAAGGCCCTCTCCTAGGTCTGAGCCCATGGTTCTAATTTTCTTGCCACCAAATAAAATTAATATCACAACCAATATAATTAATATTTGCCAAAAACTTATTCCGCCTATTCCCATAATTAACTCCTGATCCTCATGCTAATATTGTTCCTATAAGAATCATAATAATACCTATAAGTGTAAGTATAGTTAGATTTTGCCATTTTCGCTGATTTTGCAGACTAGCTTTAAGACTTTTAATGAGATCGGTATTTTTTTTCCCATCATTTGCTATAAATTTTATGTTATCAAGCAAGTTAAAAATTTCACCCGGCAAAGAAGAAGCCTTATCTAAAATTTCGTAATGATTTTTCTCTAGAAACTCTTTCAGTCTTAGTGGGCTAAATTGCTTATCAATCCATTGATCAAGGTAAGGTTCAGCAAGGCCCCAGAAATCTAGATCAGCATATATCTCTCTTCCCATACCCTCTATATGGATAAGTGTTTTTTGTAAAAGTATCAGAGAGGGTTGAACAGACAAACCAAATTGCCTTGTTGAATTAAACAAATAAAGCAATAAATTTCCAAATTCAATCTCTGATAGCGGCTTTTCAAAAATGGGCTCGCAGGTTGCTCTTAAGGTTTGTTCCAATTCCGCTTTGTTAGTTTGACTAGATACCCATCCAGCGTTTATGAATAACTCAGATAGTTTGTAGTAATCTTGTTTTAATGTTGCTTGCAACATTCTTGCTAAATTGTACTGATCCTCTCTGCTAAGAGACCCAACTATGGCGCAATCAATTGCTATATAACTTGGCCGATTAACATTAACTTTGCTAACAAAAATATTTCCAGGATGCATATCAGCATGGAAAAAATTATCTCTAAAAACTTGATCTAAAAATATCTTTACTCCATTTTCTGCAAGAATTTTTCGATCAATGCCAAACTCATCCATTAAATGGATATCTGTACATGCTATTCCGTCAATTTCTTCTAGTGTTAAAACATTTACTGTGGTTTGATCCCAAAACACCTTTGGAATAAATAATAAATCTGAACCAGCAAAGTTTTTCTTAGTAACAGTAGTATTCGCTGCCTCAACCTTTAAATCCAGCTCTTTAAAAATTGTTTTTTCATAATCGTTAATAACATCTTTAAGTTTTAGCCTGTTACTTTCTTTGTAGAATAAGTTGATTAAAAAGCCTCCAGCTTTCATTGCCCTCACATTCCTTTTAACTTGCTTATGAATCCCAGGTCTTAAAACTTTAATCACAACTCTCTCAGATGTGCTTTTTAGCTTTGCTCTATGAACTTGAGCCAATGATGCAGCCGCTAATGGGGTATCCTCAAAATCCTCAAAAACATCATTAATTTCAATTTTTAGACTTTTTTCAATTATTTCTTTAGCTTGTTTGGTTGAAAATGGACTGCATTGATCAGTCAAACCTTTTAAGTGAGAGGCTATTTCAATAGAGATAGCGTCTGTTCTTGTGGATAGCAATTGGCCAAATTTTATAAACATAGGGCCCAAGCTTTCTAAAAAATTTCTAATTCTTAAGCCATGAGGAATTTTTTGATTAATTTTAAAAAAAGGATTTAATAGCCCTATCGCTTTGATTGCAGCAGAGCTGCTGTTGTCAGTGGGTATATTTACAATGCCATACCTAAATGCTTGAAACAAAATTTTAAAGCAATCTAGAATTGAAAGAAGAATATTCATTAATTTATTAAAACATGCTCAAGTCTATCAAGCCTTATCGAGATATCTCTAAAAGACTTAAGCGCCTTATTCGTTTCATTTTCTTCTGCTGAATATTTCTCTCTTTTTAATTCAGTAGAAATTAATTTTCTTAATATCAATGCTGGGATATCTCCGAAATATTTGTAGATTAAAAGCTCTAAATCAATATCAATATTTGTTAAAATTCCTAATAGAATTAATGCGCTTTCTACATCCCCTGAAATAGATTTTGTTGGAACCTGTATATTAATTAATGCATTTAACGCTGTAAAAATATTCAGTCGCAGGGAAAAGTTTGGATTTGGATGCTCAAAGAAATTAATGCTTTGATTGCAATGATTCAAGGTAATAGAGAACTTCGAAATAGAATCTACTTCAATATTAAATTCAAGGGGATAAAGATTCTCAACTTTAATCAAAAACCCGGGAGACAAAGATTCTATTTCTTGTAAAAATTTATTTAATGCTATGCCCATGTTTATTTCGCTCGATGAATTGCAACAACACCGTTCACAAGATTGTAGAACTTACATTCATTGAAGCCTGAATCAAGAACCATACCCCTTAATGTTTCTTGATCAGGATGCATTCTTATAGACTCAGCTAGGTATTGATAGCTATCAGAATCATTGGCTAGAAGGCTGCCTAATTTAGGTATGATGTTAAATGAGTACCAATCATAAACCTTAGAAAAAAAAGAATTTGAAGGCTTGGAAAATTCTAAAATTAATAAGACCCCATCTGGTTTTAACACCCTTTTCATTTCTTTAAGCCCTTTTTGCTTATCGGTAAAATTGCGCAGCCCAAACCCAACAGTAACCAGATCAAAAGTTTTATCTTGATAGGGAAGACTTTCCCCAGAGGCCAAAGCAAAATTGCAATTGTTAAAGAAGTTTTCGTTAATTGCACGATCTTTACCTAGAGCAAGCATTGATTCATTGATATCTGTTACATGGATTGATACAGATTTAAATTTTTTGTTAATTAATTTTGGAATATCAGCTGTGCCGCTTGCAATATCAAGAGCCACCGAGCCTTCACTTAACTCAGAGAGTTCAATTAATATTTTTTTCCAAAGCCTATGCATGCCAAATGACATGGCATCATTCATTAAATCATATTCCTCAGCAACAGAATGAAAGACCCCGCCAACATGATCAGCTTTTTTATTAACATCGACTTCTTTAAAGCCAAAATGTGTCTTCTCATTCACCTGCTTTTCTCTTGATTGCTTAAAAAGATAAAATTATTGTATCTACTTTCTTTAATATCGCCATTTTTCAATGCAGCTATAACTGTACACCCCTCATCAAGTTGATGAGAACAATTTGGAAAAACGCACTTTAAAGAATGATTCATAATCTCTGGAAATCCCGATATGATTTCTTTTGGTTTTAAATGATCAATGTCGATGTCTCTAACTCCCGGAGAATCAATGATCTGCATTTCATCGATATTATAGAGAGTGGATACCGAGGTGGTATGAACACCTTGGTTATTAGAAAGGGCTTTCGATAATATTTTTTTACCGGTAATGGCTGAGGTTAAAGTCGATTTTCCAGAGCCAGAGTTACCAACAAATATCGTGGTCTTTTTTAAAAGATATTTTTTTAATTCATCAATATTTGTAAAATATTTTGCAGAAATTTGGAAAGTTTTTATTTCAATATCCTCATAGACTTTTTGAATTTCTTTAAATTCATCAATTTGTAATAGATCTATTTTATTAAAAATTATAAAAGGCTCTATCGAAGCATTAGCTGAGATTGTTATCCATTTATCGATAAACTCAAGATTGGTTTTGGGATTTTTAGTTACCAAAATACCAATATGTGAGATATTTGCAGCTATTGGTTTTTTTACTTTTTCCTTTGACTTATATAGAGTCGTGACTCTATCCAAAAGCTTTGTGACTAGTCCTTCAAAGCCATCAGTTATCTCTATTTCAACTAGATCGCCTACTACAAGATTAATTCTTCCTTTAATTTTACATTTAAATTCTTTGCCCCTTGATGCCACGCAACAGGAGTTTGAGTAGAACTCAACTATTTGACCAGTTTGAACTTTTATCATCTTGGGCTCAAAATACACTATAGTTAAAATTTAACAAGATATATGTCTACTCAAAAATCAAATCAAAACCTAATCTGGATTGATCTTGAGATGACTGGATTAGATCCAGACAAAGAGAGAATTATAGAAATTGCTACCATCATTACAGATAGTAATCTTACCATTGTTGCAGAAGGTCCAAATTTGGTTATCAATCAACCCAAAGAACTTATTGAAAATATGGATGAATGGAATACTAAGCAGCATGGAAACTCAGGCCTAATTAAATCAGTTCATGAAAGCAGTATTTCTGAACAGGCCGCAGAGATAGAAACTTTAGAGTTTATTTCAAAATATGTAGGAAACAAGAAGTCCCCAATGTGCGGAAATACGGTGTCTCATGATAGAAGGTTCTTGGCAAAATATATGCCTGGTTTAGAATCATATTTTCATTACAGGCATGTTGATGTTTCTTCAGTCAAAGAGTTAATTTCAAGGTGGATGAATGATGCTCAAACATACGAAAAAAAGGGTTCTCATAGAGCCAAAGATGATATTAAAGAATCCATAAATGAATTAAAGCTTTATAAGCAAATGCTGTTTGATTGAGTTAGGCTTTAATTTCCTCTAATCCAAGTTCTTCTTGAAGGAGCACAAAAGACTGAGATGAGCCAATCTCAGGATTAATTCTTTCTATCTCTTTGATAAAATTAAACGAGGCTATGATCTTAGTTTTCCTGCAATCTAGGGATAAATATCCTCTATTGGAGGGATCCATCCATTGAAGCTCCTTATTAATTTTTACAATGCTATTAACAAACTTAGCTTTATCTAAACTTAGTATATCTGTAATTCCAGGAGAAGTTACAGACGGAGCTCCGAGCTCGACACCAACTTTCTTGCCAGATAGATCTTCAAGCTCAGAAACCCAACTATTGTGAGTATCTCCAGCAAGACTAATGAATTTTTTATTAGCACCATTCATCAATTTATAAAGTTTGTTCCTTTCTGCGGGATATCCATCCCAGGCATCAAGGTTTGAAGGAATGCCCAACCCTAGAAATTTTAAATAAGGCTTTAGAAAGCTTGGAATTTCCCCCGAAGCAATCATTTTGCTTAAATCAGGAAATTTTAATTTTGCCATTAGGATCTGCTGACCAAAAATTGTCCAAACAGCATCTGTTTTAAGAACACTATTTTCAATCCAAGCAAGCTGCTCAGAGCCAAGGAGATCTCTATTTTCAGCATTAAGGTCATTATAAAATTTTGCTTGATTGAACCCAGATTTGGTTAAGTATTCCTTTGGTTGGATTTGTCTATCTCTTCCATACTGTCTGGTATCTAGCATCAGTAAATGTATTAGTTTGCCAATTTTAAACTCTCTGAATATCCTTCTTTTATTCTGCTGCTCCCTTATTGGCATCCATTCATAATAGGCTTTGATTGCTGATGATCTTCGAGCATAGAAGTCTCCTTCAGAGCCATCCTCCGAATGATTTTCTGCACCTCGCTTCCAAGCATCATTTGAAAATTCATGATCATCCCAGACTGCTATCAATGGCGCATTCTTATGAAGTGCTTTAGAGCCCTCATCTAGTTTATATTGAGCATGTCTTTGCCTGTAATCAGAGAGAGAAATCATTTCATGCAAGGGCTTTGGAACTCTTCCTAGTTTTTCTGCATTATCAGTCGCATAACCTCCCATAGGATATTCATACAAATAATCACCTAAATGTAACCAAAGATCTAGATCATTTTTTTTGGCTGCAGCTTGGTACGCGTTAAAATAACCTGCGGGATAATTGCTACAGCTAAAAATTCCAATTTTTGCTGTTGAAGTATTTTCTGAAAATGTTTTTGATTTACCAATCTCTGAAATGGTATTTCCAGCTCTAAACCTATAAAAAAACCATTTATCACTGTCACAATATTTCTTTGCCAAAAAATCATATTTTATGGTGTAGTCTGACAAGGAAGAAGTATGTAATTTTTTTAAAAAAACAATTTTAGAAAAATTTTCATTTTCTGAAATTTCAAGCACTGTTTCAATTGGCCCTGGTTTTTGCGGGGTTACCCTGGTCCATAGAATTACCCTATCTTCTAGGGGATCCCCACTGGCAACGCCATGATTAAATAAATAAGTATTTTCAGAGCAACTAGAGCTTAATGATGCTGAAAGCCCTATTGCTCCAATTGATGAAATTTTTAGAGCTTGCCTTCTTTTCATTAGAAAATATTAACAGCCATTCACTTAAATTCTAAGCAAAAAAGGGCTCTATTTTTATATTATTAATCTAGTTCTTTTGCGGGCTGTATATTTATCGGTAAAGGAGATACCTGGCTTTTATTTTGTTTGATCTTGGCTTCACCAGACTCAATAACTTCATCAATCCTTATTATTGAATTGATAGGAATATATGATCTTTCAACAGACTTGAACTCTTTTTCTAATTTTTCAGATGTTGGGTCAACTACTAGCTGTTTATTTTGATTAAATATATACTCTTCGACCTCTATGAAACCGTACATGTCACTTTGATAAATTTGTTTTGCAAAAATCTCATATATTTCACCAAGTTGCATGAAGATTATTTTATATGTTTTCTTTTTACTCATGCCTAATTATATGGGAACGAAAGTTGATAATAAAAGATTTTAGTTAATAATTTAAATATGACAAAGAAATTATATATAAAAACTCATGGCTGTCAGATGAATGAATATGATTCGGCAAAAATGATGGATCTTTTGCAGGAAAAAGAAAATTTTGAGCTTGCTAATACTGAAGATGAGGCCGATCTATTAATTCTTAACACATGCTCTATAAGAGAAAGAGCTCAAGAAAAGGTATTTCATCAGATTGGTAGATGGAGAAAAATTAAGGAAGACAAGCCTGAATTAAAAATTGCTATAGGGGGTTGTGTTGCATCACAGGAAGGGAATGAGATCATCAAAAGAGCGCCTGCAGTTGATATAGTATTTGGACCCCAAACTTTACATAAACTTCCCGAACTTTATAAGAATAAAGTAAGATCCAATGTAAACCAGATAGATATCTCTTTTCCAAAATTAGAAAAGTTTAATTATCTTCCTGTAGCAGGAAAAGGTGAGCCTTCTGCATTTGTTTCAATAGCCGAGGGGTGTAATAAGTATTGTTCTTTTTGTGTTGTTCCTAAAACCCGGGGCCACGAAGTATCCAGAAGCATCGAAGATATTTTAAATGAAGTATCTGCTTTGGCTGATAAGGGAACTAGAGAAATTAATTTTCTTGGACAAAACGTTAATAATTTTAAAGGTACTTATAAAGGAGAGAAGTCTTCCTTGGCAAACTTAATTGAATTAGCATCAAAAATTGAGAATATTGAGAGAATTCGTTTTACAACTAGTCACCCACATGAATTTAAGGATGATTTAGTTGAAGTTTATGGCAAGGTCCCTGAGCTTGTTAGCCATGTTCATTTACCCGTTCAAAGCGGCTCAGATAAAATTTTAAAATTAATGAGACGAAGGTATAACGCAGAGAAATATTTATCTCTTATTGAAAGGATTAGGGCTATAAGACCAGATATGAGCTTTTCTTCTGATTTTATTGTTGGATTTCCAGGTGAAACACACCAGGATTTTCAAGAGACTATAAATATCATCAATAAGGTTAAGTTTGATGAGTCATATAGTTTTATCTATAGCCCAAGACCAAATACAACAGCTTCTGAAATGATAGATGACGTATCTTTGGATGAAAAGAAAGAACGTTTGAATATTTTGCAATCAAGGCTTAATCAATTATCCTTTGGCTACAGCCGTAAAAAAGTAGGCACAAACCAGAGCTGTTTAATTTTTGGTCAATCTAAAAGAGATCCTGGCCAACTACAGGGAAGAACTATTTGTAACAGAATTGTCAATTTTCAATCAAGTAAGATGGATCTAGTTGGCCAGTTTGCAAATATTCACATCCAAGAGGCCCTAACAAATAGTCTTAGGGGCAAGCTAGAAAATTAATGCCAAAAGATCTATCTTCAGCTAACTTAGAACTCAACCCCAATGACGCTAATGTTTTAATAAGATTTGTAGGCGAATTAAATGGAAATCTTAAATTACTTGAGAAAACATTTAAGGTCAAAATATTTCAAAATGGTAACAAGATAGTTATTTCTGGAGATGAAGAAGATACAAAAAAAGCCTCCAATGCAATAAAAGATTTATATGAATCAACCTCAAAAGGTGTCGAATTATCTAAGGAAAAAATACAAATGGTTATAAATAACAATGAAGATCTAAATCCACCTTCTTCGTCTATTGATATTAATGAAAATATTATTAAAACTCCAAAAAAAAATATAAAGCCTAGAGGAAAGAACCAAAATAATTACTTAGGTAATATGAATCAATTTGAGATTAATTTTGGGGTTGGTCCCGCAGGAACTGGAAAGACTTATTTAGCTGTGGCTAAGGCGGTTGAAAAGCTTGTTAATGAAGATGTAAAAAAAATTGTCTTGATACGCCCTGCTGTTGAGGCTGGAGAAAAGTTAGGCTTTTTACCAGGAGATCTGTCACAAAAAGTAGATCCTTATTTAAGGCCTTTATACGATGCATTATATGAGATGCTTGGTTTCGAGCAAGTAGTTAGGTTGCTTGAAAAAGAAATTCTTGAGGTAGCCCCGCTAGCATACCTTAGAGGGAGGACATTAAATAATGCATTTATCATCATGGATGAAAGTCAGAATACTTCTGTTGACCAGATGAAAATGTTTTTAACAAGAATGGGTTTCGGCTCTTATGCAGTTATAAATGGAGATATGACTCAAACTGATCTTCCTAAAAATATTGACTCCGGGCTTGCTCATGCTTTGAAAGTTTTAGATGGGTTAGAAGATATTGGGGTCACCATTTTTAATTCAAAAGATGTTGTAAGACACCCATTGGTTAAAAAGATTGTTGATGCATACGAAAAATTTGATCAGTAAAAAATTGAGATTAAATATTTTAAAGAATGAATTTAATGATTTTTCTAAGGGATTAGATGAAAAGTTAAACTTTTTGGCAGATTACATTTTGGTTGACCAAAGGAAAGACAAACTTAAAGTAAATCTTATGTTTATTTCAACTCCTGAGATGATAAAACTTAACAAAGATTTTAGAAATAAAAATTTAGATACAAATGTTCTGTCTTTTCAGGTGAGTGAGGATGCTCAAAAGATCTCAGGTGAATTGGGCGATATTGCTATGAGTATTCCATATATAAAAACTGAGTCACATAACTTGAATAGAGACCTGGAGGATCATATGATGCATCTATTAGCTCATGGAATACTTCACTTACTAGGTTTTGATCACAAAGAAAACAAAGATGCCAATATAATGGAGGCACAAGAGATTAAATACTTAGAGTTTTTTAAAATAGCTAACCCCTACTTAATATGACGAATCAAGATACTGAAAAAGACCAACCTCCGTCGAGTTTCTTAAATAAAATAAAACGTTTTTTTACGATTAAGCCATCAACCTTAGATGATGTGTCTGTGCTGCTTGAAGATGCGCTCAGCGCAAGGTTGATAGATAAAGAAGCTCAATTTATTGCAGAACGAGCGATAAGATTGGGAGATACAACTGTAAAGGAAATAATGGTACCAAGGGTAGAAATGGTCATACTTGCTCCGGATGAAGAACCCATGAAGATGATTGCCAGAATTATTGATTCTGGTCATTCCAGATATCCCGTCCTTGGACCGGCTAAAAATGAAGTTCAAGGTATTTTGCTTGCAAAAGACCTACTTCCAACCATCAATAAAGAACTGGAAGATTTTAACCTGCCTGATTTGATAAGAGATATTAAAGTTGTACCTGAATCAAAGAAAGCAGATTCATTGCTTGAAGAATTTAAAAAAGATCGATCACACATGGCAATTGTAATTGATGAATATGGAACCATATCTGGATTGGTGACCATCGAAGATATCCTGGAAGAACTTGTCGGTGAAATTGAAGATGAGCATGATTTTGATGATGAAGATCTTATTCAAGTTAGCGAGCATGAATATATAGCAGATGCTACTCTTGAGTTATCAGAATTTGAAAATAAATTTAACAAAAAATTTAATGGCATGGATGCTGAAACTTTAGCAGGATTGTTTATTAATAAATTAGGATTTCTGCCAAAGGTTGGAGACAAGATTGAATTGGATGATATGATCCTAGCAGTTACAGCTGCCGACAAAAGAAAGATAAAAAAAATTGGCATCACTATTAAAACAAATACATAAAACCCCTTTCATATCATATGTATTTCTGGGATTTATTGGCGCGCTATCAACCCTAGCTTTTAGCCCATTTGATATTAAGCTGATAATCCCATTAACATTAGCCACCCTAATTTATTCAACTGTTAATTCAAAGAATTTCATTGATGCTTTTAAGTGTGCTTTTTCGTGGGGTTTGGGATATTGGATAAGCGGTACAGGATGGTTAATAGTAAGTATTTACTATTATGGAAACACCAATATTTTAATATCTACCATTATTATAATATTAATGGGAATATTGCTATCAGCCGTATTTATTGCCCCTTTTGCTGCCGTGAGATTAATTCAATTTAATCAAAATATTTTTGTTAAAAGCATGTTTCTTGCAAGTTTCTTAACCATATTAGAGCTTTCTAGATTTCTATTATTAGGTGGCTTTCCGTGGCTGTTGCCAGGGTTAGTATTTCTAGATACTTTTGGTCAAGCTACGATACCAATTTTTGGAGTTTATGGAGCTTCATACATTATTTATTTTTCCACATCTTTGATTGCTCTAAGTATAGTAGAGAAGAAAAAGAATTTTTTATTTTTGGGGATAATATGCCTGTCAATTTTTCTTCCATACCAAAACAATCAAAAAGAAACCCTTAACGAACATTTAAATCTTTCAATCATTCAGCCATCCTTGAATCCTTTTGAAAAATATAAGGCAGGATCTCATGTAAGTATTGAAGACGCACTAGTAAATATAACAAACAAGAACAAAAATACAGATTTAATAATTTGGCCAGAATCACCCTTGCCATATTTGAACTCAAACCCAAAAATGGACCAGCTTCTCGCAAGGATAGAAGATGGGCCAAAAGTTTTATCTGGTTCTTGGCAATATGAAAGTAACAACCTATATAATTCAATGAATATTCTTGGAACTCACCAAACCTATTTAAAGAGACATCTTGTACCGTTTGGTGAATATGTGCCTTTTGAAGATATTTTAAGGGGCTTAATTGATTTTTTTAATATGCCCATGTCATCTCTAAGCCCAGGGGGGGCTAACCAGGAGTTGCTTGAGTTTAGAAATTTTAGAATTTTAGGAATGATCTGTTTTGATATTGCATTTCCTTTAAGCTATTTGAAGGAGATAAGGAAATCTGATTTTATAGTTAACATCAGTAATGATACCTGGTTTGGAAGCTCATACGGACCATATCAACACCTGCAGATTGTTAGAGCACGAGCATTAGAGTCTAACAAATGGATAGCAAGAGGAACTTCGGATGGAATATCAACAATAGTTGATAATAATGGAACAATTGTCTCTATATTAGAAAAAGGAATAAGCGGCTCTTTAAATGCAGATATATATAAAACTTCAAAATCAAGTATATTTTATTTATATGGTTACCTTATTTCGCCTATTTTATCGCTTATTATGATGATTAGTGTTCTTGTATTAAAATTAAGGAAATGAAACTTCTTGCCTTGATCCTAGCTGCGCTTATATCTTTATCCATATTTGCCGATTATTCAGTTAATGTAAGTATTTCAGAGCAAAGGCTCTATTTAATTGATGAAGGAAGTATTCTTAGAAGCTATCCTATATCTAGTTCTGCATATGGAGAGGGCCAGATTGAGAACTCATTAAAGACCCCCCTTGGAAGGCATGAGATAAAAACAAAAATAGGAACAGATGTCGCTAAATATCAATTTTTTGTTAGTCGTGAACACATTGCTCAAGAGGCAGATATTATCCATGAGCCATTTGATTCGCCAGATGATTTTATTACAACACGGATCATGTGGCTTACAGGTTTAACCGAGGGAATTAATAAGGGTGGAAGTGTTGATTCATTCAAAAGATTTATTTATATCCATGGCACTCATGAAGAGGGTTTAATAGGCAAAAAAGCATCGCATGGATGTATCAGGATGCTAAATCATGATGTTTTAGAGCTTTTTAATATAATTCCAGAAAAAACAGCTGTAAATATCTATTTATAGGGTTCTTAGGCTCTATACCCCTCCCATATTAGCTTTCTTAAAGCTTAATAGCTCAGATCTTTCATCGGGCGCAGGAGCTTCGCCAAATGCCCCTGATTCATCTGCTAGTTTTTTTAATAGTGGAGCAGGTTTCCAGAAATTATCATCTAATTCGGAAAAAGCGTTCATTTTATTAATTACTTCTGATAAACCCACCTGGTTTGCATAGAACATTGGCCCGCCTCTCCAGATAGGGAATCCATAACCATTTATATAGACTATATCCATGTCACCCGATCTTTGGGCTACACCCTCGTCTAAAATGCGCGCACCCTCGTTAACAAGAGCCAGAATACATCTATCTACAATTTCTTGATCAGATATTTCCCTTCTTTCAATATTATTCTGATCTGACATTTCCTTGTATATAGATTCATTTTCTGGAGCAGGGTTTGGGGCTCTAGAGCCTTCTGAATAATTATAAAAACCTTTGGAGGTTTTTTGACCAAACCTATCTTGTTCACATAAGGCATCTGAGATTTTATTAGCTAGCGGAGTTTCGATTTTAGCTAATTTACGAGCTCTCCACCCAAGATCCAAGCCGACCAAATCCATCATCCTAAATGGCCCCATGCTCATGCCAAAAGATTCTAAAGCGCCATCAACTTGATTTGGTAGCGCACCTTCAAGTAATAACATATTTGCCTGGTATGTATATCCAGCCAACATTCTATTGCCTATGAACCCTGGAGCATTAAGTGACACAACAGCCGCTTTACCCATCTTCTTCCCAAGAGACATTACAGTTGCCATGGTTTCGTCTGAGGAATCTTTACCCCTAACGACTTCAAGCAATCGCATCACATTTGCTGGACTAAAAAAGTGAGTACCCACTACATTTCCAGGCCTATTTGTTGCTGCAGCTATTGCATCAATATCTAGTCCTGAAGTATTAGATGCAAGTATGGCGTGATCCTTAGTAACGGCATCTAAGCTCTTAAAGATTTCTTCTTTTAAATCAAGATTTTCATAGACAGCTTCAACTGCAATATCGACATCAGATAAATCATCATAAGAAAGTGTTGGGGTTATTAAACCCATAACCAAATCTTTTTGTTCTTGGGACATTCTTCCTCGATCTACCATCATTTGATAATTTTTTTCTATGACTCCCATTCCTCTTTTTAGGTTTTTTTCATCCTGATCAAGAACTAAAACTGGTATACCAGCATTTGCAAAGTTCATTGCAATTCCTCCGCCCATTGTTCCTGAGCCAACAATACCAGCAGAACTGATTGGAAGAAGGGGGGTTTCTTTTGGAATATCAGAAATTTTTGATGCAGCGCGTTCACCGAAGAAAATATGGATCATGGCTTCGCGTTGAGGGTTCATTAAACATTCTAGAAAAAATTCAGACTCTTTCTTCATCCCCGCATCAAAATCATCCTCATTAATCGCTGCTTCTACACAAGCTATAATTTGACCAGGCGCAAATTGACCTCTTCTAGTCTTTGCTGCCAATGCTTTGGCTTCTGCAAGAATATTATCATCACCCCTAGCTTCAATAACCTTTTCATTTTTATCTCTTACCTTGGGATGCGTCTCTGATCCAATTTTCTTTTGAATAAAATCTATAGCATCGTCCATAAGAGAATTTTCTGAAATTGCGTCTATTACCCCTTGTTCAAGAGCCTTTTTTGCTGACATCGGCGCACCAGCAAGCATCATTTTTAGGGCTTGTGATGGCCCAATTAGCCTTGGAAGCCTTTGTGTGCCGCCTGCACCTGGTAATAAGCCCAAATTGACCTCAGGAAGACCAACAATAGCCTTGTTTGTTCCCATTCTATAGTTACATACCAGAGCCGTTTCTAGTCCGCCACCCAGAGCAGTCCCATTAATAGCAGCTAAAACAGGTTTTTTACTAAATTCAATTTCTTTTAAGGTTGTATGGAGGTCTGGCCCATCGGATTTTTGACCAAATTCTGAAATATCCGCTCCAGCAATAAAAGATCTTCCAGCCCCAGTAAGGATAATTCCTTCAATTGAATCATCTTCATTGGCTGTAGTGATATATTCTGCTAAACCCGCTCTAACGCCACTACTAAGAGGATTAACAGGTGGATTATCTACCTCTAAAATAGCAATATTTCCATTAACACTGTAATTAACCTTGCCTTTCAATTCATTTGTCATAATTTTCTCTTGATTAAAATTTCAATCTGAAATTATATATATTTTTAAGGCCTTAGGCTGAAATATGTTGATTCTAAGTCTATTTGTTATAAAGATAATAATTATTTATATGCAGAATAATTAATATTTATATATATTTAATATTGATAATTAATTATAAATATATATAATATAACTTACCAACACTTCTCTCCCCTTACGATTTGTTGGTAATTCATTAGAATTATGGAGGGCGCAAGTCCTCCAACTCCTTAAAAGAGGTTTGTTATGGAAACAAAGTTAGTTGAAAAATTTGAGTTAGTTGTACTGATTTTAATATTTATATCTTCAATTTACGCTATTTCTCCATTAGTGTAGTATTTGAAGGATGAAAAATCTTTTTATCCTTACATTATCAATACTTTCATCCGCTGCATTTGCTTGCTCTGATCTGCTAAATAGCAATCTAAGGGTTTTAGACTCAGATGATGAGCAAAATCTTTGTGAATACTCAGGAAATGTTGTTTTGGTTGTTAATGTGGCAAGTAGATGTGGCTATACACCTCAATATGCAGGCCTTCAAAGGCTTTACACTAAATTTAAAGATGATGGTTTGATGATTATAGGCATTCCTTCAAGAGATTTTTTTCAAGAGTTTTCTGCAGAATCAAAGGTTGCTGAATTTTGTAGCACTGAATATGGAGTTGAGTTTCCTATGTTTGCTACTGCAAAAGTTACAGGCAAGAAAGCGCATCCATTTTATAAAAAACTAATTGAAGCATCTGGCAAAGAGCCTAGGTGGAACTTTGCAAAATATCTTATAGGTAGAGACGGTCAAGTTATTGGGCACTATAAATCAAGCGTAACTCCAGAATCAGAGAGACTGGTCTCAGCTATCCAGGCTTTACTTTAATCTTTGCCCACTATTACTTTGTTGGGTTTGCAGTTTGCAAATAACCCATTATCCAAGACCCCTGGAATTAAATTAATCTTTTGTTCTAGATCTAATGGATTTTCAATTTTTATATCTTTGATATCTAAAATCTGGTTACCCTGATCAGTCAAGAAGTCTGTTCTTAATTCAGGGGATCCTCCAATCTTTACAATTTCGCGAGCTACATAGCTTCTGCTTTTAATCATTACCTCGACCGGAAGCGGGAAATTGCCCAAAGTTTTAACCAGCTTTGATTCATCAACAATACATACAAATTCATTTGATGCTGACGCAACAATCTTCTCTCTAGTGTGCGCACCACCTCCACCCTTGATAAGATTATGAGAAGGGTCTACCTCATCAGCTCCATCTACATATACAAGAATTTCATTAACATCATTTAATTCAAATACCTCGATGCCAGCACTTTCCATTAATTGTGTAGAAGCTTCTGAGCTAGATACCGCGCCTTTAAATATATGCTTAATTTTTGCAAGCTCTTCAATAAAGTAATTAACCGTTGATCCTGTACCAACTCCAATAATTGAACCCATATCAATTTTTGGCTTTATGTATTCTATGGCTTCTATTGAAGCATTTAATTTTGAATTGCTCATTATGGGTATAATACTTAAATTATTATGCGACTTAAAATAAAAAAATCCGGCTTATACAAATCTTCTAAAAAATATTTAGATTTGATTGCTAAATCTAAAGTATATGACGTTGCGGAACAAACACCCATAACCTTTGCTGGTAATTTATCAAGTAAATTAAAAAATGATGTTTTTTTAAAGCGTGAAGATATGCAGCCAATTTTTTCTTTCAAGATCAGAGGTGCATACAACAAGATTGCCAATCTAAATAATCAACAACAAAAAAGAGGAGTTATTGCAGCATCTGCTGGTAATCATGCTCAAGGAGTTGCAAATGCATGTAAGAAATTAAAGGTTCCATGTTTTATAGTAATGCCAGTTACTGCGCCTGAGATAAAAGTGAGATCTGTTAAAAGATTTGGTTCTAAAGTTTTATTGCATGGAGATAATTTTGATCAAGCCTCAAAAAAAGCAAGACAAGTAGCAAAAGAGCAAAAACTTGAATTTATTGAAGCATTTGATGATCCGCTGACTATAGCTGGACAGGGGACCGTTGGAAAAGAAATTTTAGATGAAGATAATGATTTGGATGTTATTTTTGTTCCTGTTGGCGGGGGAGGCCTATTGGCTGGCATAAGCGCATGGGTAGCTCAAACACAAACAAAGACAAAAATATACGGTGTTGAAGTCGAAGATTCAGCATGCTTGGCAGAGGCAATCAAGGCAGATAAAAGAGTTAGATTGCGTGAGGTAGGATTGTTTGCAGACGGAGTTGCGGTAGAACGTGTTGGCAAAAATAATTTTGATGTTATTAGAGAGTGTGTTGATGGAGTTATTACTGTCAGTATTGATGAGCTATGCGCAGCAGTTAAAGATATTTTTGAAGATACAAGAGTTCTTTCCGAACCAGCTGGCGCTCTTGCTTTGGCAGGACTAAAAAAATATGCTAGAAAAATTTCAAATAAGCGGTTGCTAGCTATAAGCAGTGGGGCAAATGTTAATTTTGAAAGACTTAGTTATATTGTTGAAAGGTCTGAGGTTGGAGAAAATAGAGAAAAACTTCTTAGTATCAAAATCCCAGAAAGACCTGGGAGTTTCTTAAGGCTCTGCAGAGTCTTTGGTCGATCGCAGATTACAGAGTTCAACTATAGATTTGCAAGCAAAATAGATGCCCATGTTCTTGTAGGAATAAAAACTGAAAATGAAAATGCATTCAAAAAAATTAAAAGCAAGCTTTCAAAGAGTAAGTTTAAATTTACCGATTTAACAAAAAATCAAATTTCCAATGACCACCTTCGCCATATGGTAGGAGGACATAAGAGCATTATTTCAGAAAGAGATTCTGAGAGATTGTATAGATGTCAATTTCCAGTAAGGCCAGGAGCCTTGATGGGGTTCTTGAAAGATTTCGGTTCAAAATGGAACATTTCTTTATTTCATTATAGAAACCTTGGGGCAGCATTTGCCAATGTATTGATTGGCATAGAAGATAAAAGCAAGTCTAAGGATGCCTTAGAAAAGCATCTAAAATCCTTAGATTATAGTTTCGTTGAGGAAACAGACAACACAGCTTACAAGGAGTTCTTAAGATAGTGATTAGAGAATTTAACATTTTAATTCCTGATGAAAAAATTGAGCTTTTAAATAAAAAGATAGATTTAACTAGGTGGCCTGACGAAATTAATGATGAAAGGTGGACTCTAGGCGCAAAGAAATCTTATTTACAAGAAGCAGTTGAAACTTGGAGAAATAGTTTTGATTGGAGGAAGCATGAAGCGAAACTAAATGAAGCTGGCAGTTTTAAATTTAAAACTAAATCAGGGCTCGAGCTCCACTACTTGCATAAAAAATCAGGTTCAAAAAATGCAATTCCATTATTACTGACACATGGATGGCCAGGAAGCGTTCAAGAATTTCTTAAGATCATGCCTTTCTTAATAAATGGTAAGGATGGAATAGAATTCGATGTAGTCTGCCCGGCTATTCCGGGGTATGGATTTTCAGATAAACCAAGTGAGCAAGGAATGAATGCTCAGGAGGTTGCCAAACTTGAAAATGAGTTAATGCTTGCCTTGGGCTACAAAAAATATATTGCTCAAGGAGGAGATTGGGGCTCAATGATAACAAAGTGGATAGCAGAACTTTTTCCAGAAAACTGTTTAGGCATTCACTTAAATTTAGTTATAGCTTTTCCACCCGATGGACAAGATCCCATGGAGGGAGTTTCGGCCGAAGAAGCCGAAGGAATGAAAAATATAGAAAAATATCAAGCTACAGGATATGGATATTTCGCAATTCAAAGCACCAAGCCTCAAACAGTTGGTTATGGCTTAAACGATTCTCCTGTCGGCTTGGCCGCCTGGATTATTGAGAAATTTCATGGTTGGACGAAAGATGATACAGATAAACTTGTTGTTTCGCTGGATGAGATTCTAGCTATTGTATCTCTATACTGGTATACAGAATCCATTACATCTTCGGCAAGATTTTATTATGAGAATGGCCCGTTAGGATTTACATTTAATCCAGTATCTCAGCCAATGGCTGGAGCTATTTTTAAAAATGAAATCGCCAGACCGCCAAGAGTCTGGGCAGAAAAAATCTATAATATCGTTCAATGGAATCAATATCCAGGTGGCCATTTTGCTGCATTGGAGAATCCAGAGATTCTTTCAGATGATATTTTTAGCTTTGCGGCTAAATTAGAAATTTAAAAAAGAAATTCTCTAATCAAGAAAATTTTTTACTCTGTTGCTCAGAAAATGCTATATCCAATTTAATATCATGCACTTCATTAATGGAGGCATCGATAAATTGAAAATCATAAATTAGGCCAATTAGCAGGGGTCTATTATTGCTTTGTGAAACAGATTCTAAAAATCTGTCATAGTAACCCCCACCATATCCAAGTCTATACCCGTTTTTATCTACACCAACGGTTGGAATAATAATGATCTCATGCTCAATCGGATATATTTCGTGACCATCTGATGGCTCAAAAATATCATATTTATTTTTGCTGAGTTTCTTTAAATTTTTGGGCGCAATTAAATACATTGAATGATTGGGCCCAACCTTTGGGAAGGTGGTTAAGAGATTTTTTTCAAATCTTTTGTTAGTAAGAATTTCTAGATCGACTTCATTATGTGCAGAAAAGTAGCTTCCTAAAGTTTTGATAGCACTTAAGCTCAATTCTAGGTTAGCATTTTTAATTATTGTTTTCGATAGATTTGAAACTTCGGATGAGCTTAAAGCATTTCTTTTTTGGAGGATAGATTGTCTATATTTGGGCTTCACATTTGTGTTAACTAAAAACCAATTCACCGCTACTCATCGTTACCTGAACCGAAAGCTCAGGTGGTGAAGCTCATACTACATCAGGCTTCCCTCAATGGTAATGCACAACAGCAGCAGTGGAAAATCACCTTTAAATATATTATCGGTTCAAAGAATCTCGATAAGTTGGCGAATGAACCAGTTAATCACATTATAGATCAGTTGATTTCAAAAAGAAGACTATTTTAATCAAGGGATTGTTCAATTTTTAAAATAAGATCATTAAGACCTTTTTCTTCTCCCTTCGAGAGGGCGCTTCCTTCTTGAGGAAGCTGACTTTTAAAAGCCAAATCTAAGCTTGTTAAAATTAAGGCATTTGATTTATCCGGGATTGAATCTATTTGCTCATTTAATATTTCAGCTGCCTTGATTAAGCCTTCCTTGTCTTTTGGTGGGCAAGCAATTGATATCTTTTTGCCCATAATCATTAGATCTAAAACTTCTTTATTGCCCATGTGATTTGATAACCTTGGCCAGCTTGGCATTAACCTTTTCAAGCTTTTTGATTTCATTTGCTTGAAAGAGTTTATTTTTTTTCCACTCTCTCTCTTTTTTAATGTAGGCATCAATAATGCCTTTTTGCTCATTAAATCTTTTTAAAAGCTTTTCAGTGCTTTTGATTAAAATATTGATAGAACTTTTTGAATCTTTGCTCATATGAATATACTAAGTTTAAGTCTTAGTATGTAAATAGGGAAGTTTGAAAAAGAAAAGAGTAGAATGAGCACATGAAAAACAGATATTCAGAAAGAAGAAATAAATTGGGCTCAATGTTACCTAAAAACTCTGCCGTGGTGATTGCAGGCGCTTCAACACAATACAGAAACGCAGATTCATCACATGCTTTTAGGCAAGATAGCAATTTTTGGTATTTAAGTGGTTTTAATGAAGCTGAGTCAACATTAGTGCTTCTAATCAATGAGAAAAATAGCGTTCAATCTATTGCTTTTGTTCCAGAAAAAGATGAATTGAAAGAAATTTGGGATGGTTACCGAGCTGGGCCAGAAGGCGCTATGAAAGATTATGGCTTTGATCTTGCTTTCAATAACACTGAAATTGATCAGAGATTGCCTGACTTAGTGGCTGGCCATAATCAGGTTTTTTATCCTGTAGGAAAGAGCAAGACATTGGATGGTGACATTATTGAATGGATTAAATCTGCAAAATCAAAAGATAGACACAGCTCAGCCATTGATATTGCTGACGCATCTTCCAAAGTTGGCAATCAAAGACTCATCAAGGATGAAGATGAAATCGAAATAATGAAAAAGGCTTGCCAAATTTCTGCTGAAGCTCATGTCGAGGCTATGAAATTTGTAAAGCCAGGTATGACAGAGCAAGAAATCGAGGCATTTTATCAGTACGAATTCTCAAAAAGAGGTGGACGTTTTTCTGCTTACACGCCTATTGTAGCTGGAGGCGAAAATGCCTGCGTTCTTCACTATGTAGAAAACTCAAAACCTCTTAAAGACGGTGAATTGCTTCTGGTTGACGCTGGATGTGAATTCGAATTGTATGCATCAGATATTACTAGAACTTTTCCAATCAATGGTAAATTTACCGCCCCTCAACTTGCTATTTATGAAGTTGTTTTAGAGGCTCAAGTGAAAAGCATTGAAGCAATTTCTACAAATAATAACGTTATGGATGCGCAAATAATCTCCGAAAAGGTAATCACGCAGGGGCTGATCGATCTTGGAATATTACAGGGATCAATGGATGAGCTTCATGCAGCCGGGGCCTTTAAGGATTTTTACATGCATAAAATAGGCCATTGGTTAGGTATAGATGTTCATGATGCTGGTGATTATATGGAAGATGGCGATTATATGAAGTTCAAGCCTGGCATGGTTACCACCGTAGAACCTGGTATTTATATTTCATCATCTTCAGATGCTGAAGATAAATGGAAAGGAATAGGAATTAGGATCGAAGATGACATTTTAGTTACTGCTGATGGTAATGAAAATCTAACTGCCTTTGTTCCCTCTAATCCTAAAGATATTGAAGCATTAATGGCTTAAAGCTTTTATGTCTCAATCTGTATTGATTTCTGGAGGAGGGATTGCAGGATCCTTTCTAGGCCTTGAGCTTGCTGCTAGAGAAATACCTTTTAAGATTATCGAAAAAAAATCTTTTACCTCATCGAGAGACGATCACATAAGGTCTTTGACTTTAAACTTAAGCGCTAGTGAGAGACTAGAACAACTCGGGGTTGCAATACAGTCATCGCTTATTCAAAGAATGAAGATTTTTGATGGTTCTGGATCTGGAAGACTATCTTTTAATTGTGATGAGGCAAACATTGATTATTTAGCAAAGGTTTTTAGTTTTAATGATTTAAGAGAGGCTTTGATTGAAAAGGTTGAAAGTTCAATATCTGTTGGAGATGAAATAATTTCTTTTAAAACAATGGAATCAGGCATTCAGGCCACACTAACCAATGGCTCGACTTTAGAAAGTGACCTCCTTGTAATTGCCGAAGGAAGGAATTCCACTTTGGCAAAGTCAATAGCATCAGAAAATTTTTCTAAAGATTATGAGCAGGTTGCTAAGACATTTTTAGTTGAAATTCCTGCGCTAGATTCAGAAGAAGCCATTCAAGTTTTTCATGAGAAAGAAATTTTTGCATTAATGCCATATAAAAATGGTACTGAGATCAATCAATTTTCAGTTGTTTGGTCCATGCCAAAAGAACTTGCCATTAATTTAACCCCAGATAATATTTCCACTCATCTGCAAAAGTTTGAAAAGAAACTCTCTTGTCGAATAAAAGTTGTTAGCGAATTACTCTCATTCCCGCTTTCGGCCCATCATCTTGATGACTACTGTGATAGTGGAGTGTGTATCATTGCAGATGCAGCGCATTCCATTCATCCTTTGGCAGGCCAAGGAATTAATTTAGGGATTTCGGATGCGGTTATTCTTGCTGAAGAAATTGAGCGAGCTATTAACTCAGATAAAGATATTGGACAATTAGCTTTTTTAAAGAAATATGAGCTTAGAAGAAAAACCTTGAATGCGTCAATGATTAGGGGGGTTGATTTTCTTTTTAATCTTTTCCAACAAGATAATCCCTATCTCAGATTAAGCCGTAATTCTGGATTAAAGGCGGTGGATAAGCTCAGCTTTTTAAAGAAAAATTTTATTTTGCATGCATCTGGCATTCAAAAAATTTAATAAGGCTATTTTTTATTCCAATAAGGAATTCCCAATTCTTTTAAAAGTTTGACCACTTCATGTATGGGTAAACCCACAATATTGGAATAACTGCCATTTATTTTTTTGATAAAAGCAGAGCCGTAGCCTTGAATTCCATAGCCCCCCGCTTTGTCGAACGGCTCATTGGTTTTGCAGTATTCTTTACAATCACTTTCAGTTAATTTTGCAAACTCAACATTTGATGCAACGCTGATTGTATGAAATTTAGCTTGCTCTGTAGTTATGACCCCAACGGTCACCCCAGTCATTACTAAGTGAGTTTTGCCAGACAGCTTTAGTAGCATGCTGATGGCATCAGATTCTGATTGAGGTTTCCCAAAAATTTTATCTTCTAAAACAACAATAGTATCTGCTGCAAGAATTGGAAAAGTAGATTTGCTCTCGGAAGTAACCTTGCGAACACCTTCCTGACATTTTAAAACTGATAATGCTCTGACATTTTCTTGTGGAGAATTAGAGCTGTTAATATCTTCATCAACTTCGATATCTAGAATTTGATGCTCTACACCAATTTGCTGTAAAAGCTCAGTTCGTCGTGGTGATTTGGAGGCTAGGTAGATCATCCATTACAATTTTAACAGGAGAAAAATATGATCAATCAAAATAAAAGAGTAATTTTAGTATCAGGGGCTAGTAGGGGAGTAGGTAAAGGCATTGCTGAAGGAATGGCTAGAAGCGGAGACACCATCATTTGTGCTGCCAGAAACCAAAAGAAAGGATCAACCGTCCATCAATTTGGCTTTGAGATTCAAAGCAGCCTTGATGCCACGGTTGAAAAGATTAAGGCAAAGGGTGCAAACGGCATCGCCTATCCAATTGATCTAAATAATCAAAAAGAAATTTTAGAACTGTCTGACTATATTAAAAAAGAGTTCGGTCAGCTAGATCTGCTTATTCACTCAGCATGCCAGATTCATGATGATCTGGTTCAACCTAAACCCTATTGGGAAAAATCCGTTGATCTTTGGTCTGTCATGGATGTTGGGCTTAAGTCTAATTATTTGCTATCACATGCATTGACTCCTTTGATGATTAAAAGCAAAGGGAAGCTGATAGTTCAAATTTCATCTCATGGAGCCATGTGCTACATGCATGGACCTATATATGGCGCACAAAAAGCCGGCATAGATAAAATGGCATTTGACATGGCCTATGACCTTAAGCCTCATGATATTTGTTCATTATCTTTGTGGTCTGGAATCGTAAAAGATGAGAAAACTCAGAAGGTGAGCGAAATGCATGGAGAGCAATATGCAGAGTTTCTAAAGGGTGCTGCCAGTCAAGAATATGCAGGTCTTGTGATTAACAAGCTATATGACGATCAAAAACTCATGACATTGTCAGGCAAAACACTACTGGCTGCAGAAGTTGGAAACAAATATGGAATCCAAGATATAGATGATTGTACTCCTAAGAGTGATAGAGAAACTCTAGGTGGACCTAGAGATTTTTCAGAAGCAGTGGTTTATTAATTAGACTTTTTCGCCGCGAGATCTCATGTCTTTGAGAACCTCATCGATGCCTTTTTTATCTATGATGCGCATGCCTTTAGTGGATAGCTTAAGAGTAACGAATCTGTTTTCTGACTCAACCCAAAATTTATGCGTATGGAGGTTAGGAAAGAACTTCCTTTTCACTCGGTTATTCGCATGGGAAACGTGATTACCGCTTTGTGGCATCTTCCCTGTTACTTGACATACTTTACTCATAGAAACGCGATTTTATAGGACATAGAGAGTCTTAGCAAGATAGAATTAACAAGAATGAAAAATTTATTTTTACTTAGGCATGCCAAATCTAGTTGGGATAATGCAGCACTTAGAGATTTTGACCGCCCTTTATCTAAAAGAGGAATATCTAACGCAATTCTATTGTCTGAATACATACAAAAACATAGTATTTCATTTGATCTGGTCTTATGCAGTCCCAGCGAAAGAACTCAGTCTACTCTTGATCTTATCTTAAATCCTTTTCATCCTATCCCAGTAAGCGTTTTAAAAGAGAGCATTTACCATGCATCAGCATCAAGCCTCTCCCAGCTAATCAAAGAGCAAGACGATGAGATGAGCAATTTACTGGTCATAGGACATAATCCCGGGATGCATATTCTTACAGAGTCACTAACCAATGAATCCATTGTTAAGTTTCCAACCTGTGCTTTTGCAAAAATTACTAATTTTAATCATTGGAAGGATATAGATGCTGGTATATTAAATCTCGAATCATTAATTACTCCCAAGGAACTTAAACATGATTGATTTGAAAGTTAAAATTCTTAACCCGCTTATTGGCGATTCTATTCCATTGCCAGAATACTCTACAGAAGGCTCGGCAGGTTTAGATCTGAGAGCATGCGTTGAAGAAAGTTTTACGTTGAAGCCTCAAGAGTGCAAATTAATCCCATTAGGTTTTTCTATATACATAGAAGACCCAACTCTGTCTGCTTTGGTGATCCCGAGATCTGGTCTTGGTTCAAAACATGGCATTGTTATGGGTAATTTAGTGGGTTTGATTGATTCTGACTATCAGGGTGAACTTAAAGTTCCACTTTGGAATAGATCAACTGAAGATTTTTTTGTGAGCAGTGGCGATAGAATTGCTCAGATGATTCTTGTACCAATCAAGCAGGCCAAACTAAGAGTGGTGGAGGATTTCTCTGAAACAGGGAGAGGGATTAAAGGATTTGGTAGTTCGGGGGTTGAGTAAGAGCTTACTTGTCTTCTTCGCTTTCGCTGTCTGACTCAGTATCAGTTTCTGCTTCAGCATTATCTTCAATAACTTCTTCAGCTTCCGTTTCCTCAGCGGCAGCTTCTTCAACAACCTCTTCAACTGGAGTCTCTAATACTTCTTCTGCTACTTCTTCTAAAGCCATTTCCTCGACTTTAGCTTCAGCTTTTTTAGCAGCAGGCTTTGAAGCGCCTGATGCGCCAAAACGATCTTGGAATTTTTTAACTCTTCCACCAGAATCAAGCATTTTTTGCTTACCGGTATAGAATGGATGACATTTAGCACAAACATCCAATGTTAAATTATCTTTTAATGTGCTCATGACAG
>Ga0207992_1000285_pt1 | contig 27080 bp, 22 predicted proteins | sample ETN02SmetaG_FD_185788 | JGI IMG/M metagenome (GOLD analysis project Ga0207992, IMG submission 185788) | Marine microbial and viral communities from oxygen minimum zone, Eastern Pacific Ocean - ETNP2014F10-02SV255 (SPAdes) (version 2) | ecosystem: Environmental > Aquatic > Marine > Oceanic ...
CCACTGCGATTAAGATTAAATGAGATATTATCAAAATTCATATGTCCAATTTGTGTTAATCCACTATTGTCTGCATATAACCCATATCCATCATTTCTTGGTTCTGAGACAAACGAATTTTTAAGATATAAATCAATACTATCTTCAATAAAAATACCACCAAAAGCATCATCAATAGATGAACAATTTATACAAGAAACATTTCTTCCATTTGATTCAACATTGTTTGAAAGATAGAATACAATTCCAGAACCATCTTTAGCATTAGATGCTGAATCCCCATTTGAAATTGAAGTCAAATTTTGTAGTATTACATTACTTGAATCAAAGACATAAGCTCCCGATTTACCATTATTTATGGCATTAATTTCATTAGAAAATACAGTTGCATGATCAATATATAATCCATTTCCAGAATTATTGTAAAGATTCCAGTTTTCTCCACTAGTTGCTCCTCTTTGAACATGAATTCCAGAACCAGGTGAATTAGATACATTAACATTAATTAATTCAGGAGGCCCATTATCGAAAGCAGCATAAATGTAAAGCCCAGAATCATGCCCAAAAGAACCATTTTTTCCACAATTTGTAACATTCACATTTCGCATAAATAATGTATCATCAACAAGAAAAGCAATTAATCCAGGAACGGGGTTATCATGAAGATTAACATTTTCAAAAATAGCACCACTGACATTAACTTCTATTGCTGCAATTCCATCTCCATTTTCAAATCCATTTGCATTTTCACTACCAGTTCCTGAAATTTCTAATCCTTCAAATGTAGCCATAACATAATTGGTATAGTTTGAATGATCATTTTTATCGATTATGACTCCATAAAATCTGCTATTGTTAATTATAGCATTATGAATTACTGTATTTGTTTGTACGCTATCATCATATTGTCTTACCCATACCCCATTATCACAACGATTAAGATTTATATTTTCAAAAAATGGTATTGCATCCATAATCCAAAGACATGTAGCTGCAGCTAATGTTGAACCAGTAACATTACTAATTTCAATGTTTGAATAAAGACCACCAGAATTTCCCCAGAAATTTATTCCTCGTGTTAATGTACCATTAATGTAAACATTATCAAAAATTGGAGCAGATAAATTACCTACAGAAATTCCAAGTCCATATCTCCAATTTGTATTGAAACCACCATGTTCATCCCATCCACCCCCTTCAATGATTACATTTTCAAAAAGAGGAGTTGCACCGTTATAAATATCAATACCCACTTTATCTGGGTTTTCAATAATAATATTATTGAATTGAGGATTACTTGAAAAAATGGTAATTCCATAATCACTATTTTTAATTGTCAAATTATCAATTTTACTAGCCTTGTTTTTTGAACTTGATTCAAATAAAATACCCTCGTGGTCTCCTAAACCTTGATTATTCATTATCACAGGACAAGAGGTAGTACCTTCAACAATTAACCTCCCTTCAACAATTAATCGTACACCTTGATCCAAATTAATTTCAGAACATGCTTCAATTGTAAGAATATCATTTGTAGCAACTATGTAGTCATTATCTAAATCAATAATTCCATTCCATACAAAAGTTCCTCTTGCAGAAGTATTTTGATTATTATTTAATGATTTATCACTTAATTCATAGGCCATAGGTTGAATTGTTATTGCAATTAAAAAATATGCAATGAAATATACCCACTTTCTCTTGTGCACAAGTCTCCGTGAACCCTGCTCCTTTCAAGGCTTTGCGGTGAAATGTGTCAACAAGAAATCATGCTCTTCCAGTTTCTTTAAGCCACTTATGCAATTCATTTTGTAATTTTTTACTTGCATTATAACATTCTGAAGAACTCCACCTTCCTATTGCTTGTGTCCAAGCAAAAGGTCGTTTTGTTTCATCAAGAATGCCCATCCAGGTCCAATATAATGCGATTGAACGTCTTCCAGCAGGACGATTTTCTAATTCAGGATTGTTTCCAATAATTGATTTTAATTGAGTTAATAGTTTTGATTTATTTGAATTTTCAAATTCTAATCTCCAACAAATCAATCCAACATTTCGAAGAATATTATTTGTCTCAAATTCAATATTTCCACCCGAAATAATAGAATTCTTCCAATTCATTTCTTGTAATATTTCAGAATCTTTTGATGTTAAATATTCAATTTCATTTCTTATTTCTTCAGCTTTTTCGAAATTTTTATTGTATAATGAGAATGTATGTTTGATTATAGCAATTGCAATTAAACAACTTCTTCTTTGCTCATGATTTAATGAATCTAATTTGATGTTTTTTAGAGACAATATTGCTTTTTTATTTGGAATTTGATTAGGGATTCTATCATCAATATTTCGACTAATGTCTGCAATTAAATATTGAATATTTTCAAATTCATTGTCAAATGTAATTTTATTTCTTATTTCATCTGCCTTTTTAATTTCCCCAGATAATCTTGCAATCCTATAGTTTAATTTTAAAACATCATTTTTTCTTATATTTAGTACATCTAATTTTTCTGCTTTTTCAATAAGATTCTTTGCATTTTCTCCATTACCTAATTCACATTCAGATAGCGAAGCAAACCAATAATGTTCACCATAATCTTGATTCTTTTGAATCATTTCATGAAATAAAGCACTAGATCTTGCTGGGTATTCAATACAAATCTTTTCGGCATTGTTATTGATCCAATCACTTTTCATTTTTTGTTCAGAATTAATTTCATGAAATAGCCTTAAAAAAGGAGGATATGATGATAATTTTGAGAGGTGATTTACAAATTTTAAATGCATTCCCCCTCGCTCGTCGCTCCCCATTTGAGAAATTAACAAATTTCTTACAAAGTTATGTAATTGTACTTTGTTTTGATGGAATGTAATTAATGATAAATCGTCTAAAAATGCAATTTCTTCTTTGAAGGATAATAATTTAATATCTATAGGTTCAGGTTGAATGGCTAATTCTAAAATTGCTGAGAGGTTATTTTTTGTAAGAGGTGCCAAGATTTCATTTTCTAAAAAATTACTAATTCCTTTTTGTGTAGATTCTAATGACATCTTTTCATTAGCCATTGTTAGTCCAAGTGGATGTCCATCAAAATATTCTACAATTCTATTTGATTCTAATTGATCAAATCCTTCCAACAATCGTTTTGCTGAGGATTTATTCAAACCAAAAATTTCAATATTTTTCAAATCAATTTTTGGTAACGGAGGCCTACTAGAAATTATAATTTGACATCCAAGCTCACTTAATTTAATTATTAACTCATTCACATCATTTTTGAAACGTGTTTGTATTTGGTCAAAATTATCAATGATAAGTAGACTTTTCTTTCCTTCAGATCTCATTATTGCAATCAAATCATCTAGGTTTGAAGATAATTTATTAATTTCTAACCATGTTTCAACAATTGTTTTTGGGCTCGAAATTGATGTTGCAGAATACCATTTTATATTCACACCTTCTTGAGCCTTTTTTCCAACAAAATATCTTAAAATCGCTGTTTTTCCTATGCCTGCAATGCCCGAAACACAGAATATTTTTTCTTTTAATAAAATAGAATTAATTTTCTCCAATTCATTTTCTCTTCCGATTAATTCAATATTATTTGGAGGGTTTCCTTTAATTTTGGATACGATATTAGATTTTTTCTGGCTATTACATTGTTCTCTACCTTTATCAGTAATTAAATGCACATTTCTTTTTCTGGTTCCACCATTAATTACATGTGCTTGCCTTATGATTATCAAACCACGCTCTTGTAAGCTTTTGAGTGGATTATGTAGTGCAGATCTCACTACTCCAATAGCATCAGCAATTCCTGGCAGAGAGCACTCTCTAGGGACATCCCATGCCTTTTCTAATGAGTCATCAAATTGATTTAACCATTCCAAGATACGTTGCTCTGTAGGTTTGGCCATGGCACCTCGTAAAGTTATTAGATTCAAGAACTTTTGACAAATTACTTCATGACCCCCCGGCACTCATCTCGTATTGATGGCAATAGATCCAGTTAATTTGGAACTTCCTCGAGAGCCAGGTGTGTACTTGTTTAAAAACAAATCAAAAAAAGTACTTTATGTAGGAAAAGCAACCGAGATTAAGACTAGAGTCAAATCATATTTTTCTTCAAACCCAGATAGATTAATGATTCCAAAATTAATTGAAAAATCAGATCATATTGACTATATTGTTACTAATAATCCAGATGAGGCATTAATCTTAGAAAGAGAATTAATTAGAAAATTTAAACCAAGATATAATTCAATGCTCAAAGATGATAGATCATACCCATTAATTGCATTGACAAATGAAGAATTTCCAAGAATTATGTATACTAGAAACCCACCAAAAGATAGTAGAATTTGGGGGCCTTTTCCTAATGTGAGTGCAGTTAAGCAAGTTATACAATTATTAAGAAAACAATTTGGAATTAGAGATAAAGATTGTAGAGGTAAAGATGGATGCCTTTCAATGCAAATTGGGTTATGTAGGGGGCCATGTTTAGATCCTGAAGGTTATCCCGAAATAGTAAAAATTGTAACAAATGTATTAGATGGGAAAGCAGAACAATTACTAAATAAATTAACTAAGAATATGGAAAAACATTCTCAAAAAATGGAATTTGAAAATGCAGGAAAACAAAGAGATATGATTAGGGCAATTCAAAGTACGCTATCACAGAGAATTATTACTAGTAGGTTTTATCGAGATTGTGATGCTATAGGGTTTGCAAAGAGAGGAAATTTAGTAGTTGTAACAGTATTACATGCTAAGTCAGGCACAGTCCAAGGTCAACAAACATGGCCTTTAATTCATCGAGGAGATGTTGAGGATACTATCTGTAGATTTATTTCAGAATTTTATTCAACTAATAGACCACCTTCTTTGATTTTGTTACCTTGCAACATTTCTCAATTTTTATCAGAATGGTTATTCCAAAGAAGAGGGACTAAAGTAGAATTAAGAGTCCCGAAAAGAGGTAAATTATTGGAATTAAAAAATTTGGCTGATAAGAATGCTGAATTGCAGATTGAAAGAGAACAATGGAGTAGTTCAGGTTCTCTTGAACAACGTGCCGTAAATGAATGTGCAGATTATCTTGGCATGGATTCTTTAGATCATATTGTATGTTTTGATATGGCACAATTACAGGGTAAAAATCGAGTTGGTGCCAGTATAAGTTTAAAATCAGGCAGGCCTGAAAAATCTAGTTATCGTAAATACAAAGTCAAAGGAAAACAATTAGATGATATTAGAATGATGTTAGAGGTATTGGAAAGGTGGTTAAAAAATCAAAAAACATGGCCTAATTTGTTATTAATTGATGGTGGAGAAACACACTTAAAATTTGTATATGAATTATTAAAAGAACATGAATTAGAAGAAACAATTTTAATTGCTGCTTTAGCCAAAAAAGAAGAGATATTATTTCGTATAAATTCAGAACCTGTAATTTTAGATAAAAGAGGAAGGGTGTTGATTTTTGCTAGAGATGAAGCTCACAGGTTTGTAAATCGCTTTCATCGGAAAAGTAGACAAAGTAATTTGTTAAAAGATCCTTTAGAATCAATCGAAGGTTTGGGTGCAAAAAAAATTCAGGCATTATTGAGGTACTTTGGAGGAAGACAGGGATTATTACATGCTTCAGTAAATGATATTTCTAAAGTACCTGGAATTGGCAAATCTTTAGCAAAACGTATTGTAGATGGTATTTCTAAATAATCAATACATGAATTGAGCCAAGTCATCATCTCTATAATCACTTGTTGGGTTGCCAAATTCATCCATTCCTCCAGAACTAACCATCATAGCACCAGCTGCAGGCATTGCATTTTGATTCAATGCTTTACGTGCTGCAAATTCAAACTCATTTTCTAATCTCTTTGATTTCTTCCCAACACGATGTTTTCTCCAAACAAATAATAATACCATGGCTAGAACAATTCCAGCCAGATAAACACCAATTTGTTTTAGAATCCAAGTCCAGCCAATTACAATTGAAAAACTTAGAGTGTCAACAGAACCTTGAGACGGAACGGAATAGAATACATTTTGCCTTCCATCTGTTTCAGATGTACTTCCTTTATTTGTAGATGAACTAAAATCTCCAATTGCTAATCCAGGAGGTAAAGAAATTTCCACATCAATAGTTGGTATGTTCCCTAGAGGGCCTAGGGCCATATCAGGACCAGTAATGTCTGTAGTGAATGGATTACCATTATTGTTAATTAGAATACCATCACCATTGGTAGTAACTCCTGGGGCCATATTGTTTGCAAAACTACTAGTAAATGCATGTGTAATTTGGAGAATTGGGCTTGTGAAAATTGCAGTGGGATTACTTGTCATTACAGAAATTCCACTTTCAGAATATGAAGCTACAACTGTTGTTGGTTCCAGTGATAATTTCATTCTAAGAGGGGCCAAATCGCTTACATCTCCTGCATCTGGAGCATATAAATTTTCAATTTCAGTACTAATCTTAATGGCGGACAAATCAATTTTAATATTTTCATCTTCTATTGAGTTTGAACGAATTTCTTCTGTTAAACCATCCCCTAGATCTTTAGCAAATTGGTGTATACCACTTTCAGTCAATTCAAATTGTATTGTTTTACCAAATAGTGGTATTTCATCACTAAATATTGGTTCAGTTGTATCAAAATATACAATTTGTCTTAATAGATCAGATGGTATTGCTTCTATACTTATTTGATTACCATTTTCATCTTCTGGCATTAAACCACCATTAACACCAATTCTGTAAATGTCTACGGTTACTTCTCCACCCAAAGTTAGTGTGATTGCTTTTGACCATTCATCAATATCTAATTCTTCAAAATCAAGTTTGATGTCTGCTTTCATACAAGTTTTTTGTGTTGCAGTACAAATTTCTCTATTGGGTTCTGATTCTCTATCAATAATTGGATGGTTCCATTCCCAAGGATTGTTTCCAGTGAGTTCAATTGCAGAATTCCCTGAGCCATCTAATTTTGATTCTAAACTAATTATTCCAGAATCATCTTTAGTGTCAAGCCAAGAAGGTAGAACAATGTTGAAAGAAACCTCTGTTGGAGGCAAATCATCAGGAATCATTTGTTGTATGTAATCTTCACCAAGGTCAACACCAAGCTCAAGTCCCGAATTCAAAACAGTTTCAAGGTCCTCGTTACTTAATTCGCTTAAATTTACAGGCAGTGCTTCAGTATCCATTTGTTGAGTGATTAAATCTAATAGTCTAAATTCAAATGTACTTTGAGTAGAACTAGTCATTAGAACAGGGAATGTATCGTCCATAGCATATTGACCCTCCAAACAATAGTGATTATGTGGAGAGGCACCAACATTTGCACAAGTACCAGAATCATGAATAAGATCAATTCCCGCAGTATTTTCAACATTAGTTCTCCATTCTAATGGGCCAGTATCAATATTTGTACCTATAATACTTTCAAATGCATCAGTAATTCCTCCTATTGGGAATTGAGAAGCTAATGTTGATAAATCAGCGATTTCATTATGTTGTACTAATCTAATTCCTTCACTTGTAATCCAAGGAGTTTCTGCAAAGTCTGCATCATCCATAAATTCGAATCCCCAATCAGTCATTGTTTGATTGCTAATATAATGTACATAAAGATCAATTTGAAGTTCTGCCTTACTTTCATCTAATAAATTTAAAGTAACGTCAATATTTAGAGATTTATCATTTTCAATATCTATGTTTACAGGATCATTTGAAACTAATTTATACCATATTTCTCTGTTTAATTGCGGATCTCCATCATTAGCAGCAGTATTGTCTATCTTCCAAACTCCCTTATTATATGTACTAAAATCCATATTTATATGTTCTACTTTTTCTCCATAACAGGGTAAATTTAAGGGATCACATTCACCAGAACCAACTTCATTGATATCTCCATATCCTGGAGGGTGAATTGTAAATTGAGAATTATGTCCTGCTTGTGCAAAGATAGAAAATGGCATTTTAATTGTAGTACCCATTTTTAATAATCCTTGTAAGGTATTTTCTTGGTCTGTATTTTCACCACCGATGAAATTTAATTTATCTTGGTCTAAATTTATTACAACTGTTGATCTAATACATAATGGAGGGTAATATGCATTTTCATAACCTGCACCTTCACTTACCGCATCATTATTCGGATTAAATGAACAACTTACCGTACTTGCTGAATCAATATCATCAACCGTAGCAGCATAACTAGTTGAAGAACCATCAGACGTCCCAAAATTAGATGCCAAACTTTCTACATTTTGACTTGCACTTTCTAATATTATATCAGATACAGTATCATCACTTCCTCCTGGGCCATCAGCATCAATATTGAAATAATTACGAACATAATCAACAGGAATACCCATTGTTTCTCCTGCACCTCCATCTCCTCCAGCATCGATATCAAAATCTATACCAGTGAATGTTGCTCTAGAAAATTCATGGATTCTCCATTCCATAGTTAAATCAATTGTAGCAGAATTTTGAAATTCAATTTGATAATTACCTACTACCCAATCTTGATGGGTTGGAGTACCATCATCATCATCATCCCAATCATCACAAGAACCTGCAGAAGCTAATGTTTCCTCAGTCCCATCACCATCCAGATCAACATAAATGTTACAAGAAGTATTAGAAATTGAATTATCACTAGAATCTCCTGCATTTACAGGAGGTACAACCATCCCTAAGAACATAATTAAAAAAACGCAGACTGCAATACGACGTGTTCCCATGTAACCCCCCTTATGACCGCTCATTTAACAGCGTTTTCCGTACTGGCCTAGTACATCCCGCGTTAAAAGAGGTGTAAAAATGAAATTGAGCAATCGATTAAATCCCCATTTAAGATTACAAAAAAATATTGCAATCGAATTAGAAAATCTTGGTGTTAGTGAATCAATTAAATTAGAATTAATTAAAGAAATACCTTCACGTTGGGAAAAATTAGGAGATTTAGTTTTACTTCCAGAATCTTCACTTTCTTCAAAAAATTGGCAAAAAATCATTTTTGAATCCCAAAATAAAATTTGGGAAATTTATTGTGAGATATTACAAGTATCTAAAGTTGGAAGACAAAGAAAGATACAATCAGGACCGATGAGAAAAAGTCAAGTTGAATTATTGTATGGTGAAGATGGTATAGTTTTACATAAAGAGAATGGAATCTTTTTTGAATTTGATACAACAAAAGTAATGTTTTCTTCAGGAAATATTTCGGAAAGAATAAGAGTTTCAAAATTTGATTGTTTTGATGAAATCATACTTGATTTGTATGCTGGAATTGGATATTACACCCTACCATTATTGGTGAATTCAAAACCTAAATTATTACATGCCTGTGAAATAAATCCAGATTCAATAAATGAATTGAAAAAGAATTTAAAACATAATAATGTGTTAGAAAAATGTATTATTCATGAAGGAGATAATCTTTCAACAGTGCCTAAATCTGAGATGTTTGGAAAAATAAATAGAGTGATGCTAGGTTTATTGCCATCTTCTGAAAAAAGTTGGGAATTAGCCATAACATCCCTTGATTCAAAAGGAGGAATGTTACATCTGCATGGAAATGCAATAGCCAAAAAAGAGAAAGAATGGGCAGAAAAAGTGATTGAAAAATTAAAGCAAATTTCAGATATTAATAATCGAGAATTTGAATTTGAACTTCTGCATATTGAAAAAGTTAAATCTTATGCTCCAAAAATAAATCATGTTGTTTTAGACATCAGAGTTTTCAAGTAGTTTTGTATAATTTTCTTCAAGTGATATTGCGGCATCATATGAATTTTTAATTTCACTTACATTTGATTTTGCACCTAATGTATAATCAATTACTACTCCATGAATATCAATAAAAAAAGCCATGGGGATCCCTGTAACTCCTAATTCAGTTGCAAGATTTGGTGCTTGAATAAATGGTCTCTGAATCTCTCTTCCCATTCTTTCCGAGGCATTTTCTTTCCATGAACTCATATTACTATGTTTGGGATCAGAATCTTTGTTAAATATTAACAATCTATCTTCTGGAATTGCTTGATCATATGCATTTAACGTAGTTTCACAATGAGTACACCAAGGTGTAGAAAAATATGCAATCCAAACTTCATCTATTGACAAGTCTCCTGATTTAAGACTACAAACTTCAGTTTTTCCGACTGTTTCATTCATACTACAAATGTATTTTTGTTGAACACCAGAATCATCAATATAATCGAATAATGGAACGATTTGACATTCATATAAACTTAGATTAGTAATATTTACTTGACCTCTAGAACCACAATTTTTTGTTTCAAGGAAAAAATGCTCAATTTCCTCATTAGTTTCTACAGTTCCAGAGCAACCTGATAATGAAAATGCTAAGAATATTGAAATTAAAAACCCCGCTTTAATTTTGCACATCATAACACCTGTAAAGGGGTCGAATTGTAAACCTTAGCCGTAAATGGGATGAAAGAAGTAGTAATCGGAGATGTATGGCCGCAAAGCCGGATGCAGTTATTATTCCAGATGCGGAGTCTATAACAAATCAACGTAGAAATGTAGAACAATTAAATTTTACATTATTTTCAACATCACTTGTAGTAGTAATTTTCATAATATTAGCATTAATGTGGGGTAATGAATATCTCTCAGAAAATAATGAAGAAATCAGTGAACAAAAATGGAATGAAGTGCCATTAAAAGAAAGATATAAAATGGACCTTAACCTCTCAAGCTGGCGTTCTCAATTACCAGAAAAAGGACCTTATAGTGTTCTTCCAATGACTGAATATTTTGTAGAAGTAGATTTACCAGTCAGTGAACAAGATGCAGGCTATCCAGAAGATGCATTAATGCATGTTGCTTTATGGTTACCAAATGTAACTGAAGGTGAGAAAGTACCTGTAATTGCAACAATACATCCATACTATGATTTCGGAACAGAAGTAGATGATTCAAATCCTAATACAATACCTGATCTTGGAGTTGGACAATGGATTTTCGAGGAATTTATTTCTCATGGATATGCATTAGCTCAGATTTCTACATTCGGCAGTGGACAATCTACCCACTGTCAAGATGTTAAAGGACTAGGAGAACAGATTGGAATACAAGCAGCTGTTGAGTGGTTAGGAACCCAGGAATGGAGTAATGGAAATGTAGGTTTAATGGGTAAATCTTATGCAGGAACAACTAATTGGGAAGCAGCACAAAACCCTTCTGAGCACCTAAAAACAATAGTTCCAATTAGTGGTTCAATTGGTGTTCAACAAATGTTTTATCGTAATGGATCTGCAGAAGCTAGAGCAATGGGTTATGATTTAGCGTATGAATTAGCCACGGCAGATCCAACTACAGATGATTTAAGGATTTGTCAGGACGATATTTGGGGCCCTGCAGCTCCAGTTACAACATCTCTAGCCGCAGAATTTGGGGGAGCAGATTATTCAGAATATTGGGACGAAAGATACCATTTAGGCGATGTTATCGATAATTACAATGGTAGTGTGTATATTGTTTGGGGGATGCAAGATTGGAATGTAGATCCATATCATGCATTTCCTACTTATCAAATGTTAAGAGATAAGGGATTAACTGTGAGAGGGATTATGGGCCAATGGGGTCATAATTATCCTGATCAAGGAGAGGTACATTCTGGATTAAGTAGTGGATATGGTCAAGAAGCATACGAAAACATGAGTCGTATGGATTGGGCTATTGAATTGTTTAATTGGTTTGAATATTGGTTAAAAGGAAATGGAGATGAAACAGAATCGTATGTTCAAATGCAAACTCATGATGGCCGTTGGCATCTTGAAGAAACATGGCCACCAGAAGATATGACTTGGGAACTTCAAGACCTTAGTGATTGGTCAGATTCAACTGGAGTTGTGAGCGCGAATAGTGCAATATCAATAGTAAGTCCTCCATTTGAAGAAGAAGTCCATCTTTCAGGATTACCAACTTTACATCTTGATGTAACAACTAGAGGATGTAATGGTGGACAAATTTTTGCAACTTTATGGGATGAGACAATAGGACTTAGACTTGGACATGCTGTAATGGATATTAGATATCGAGATGGTGGTTATGATGCCCAACCGGTTTCTCCAATGTTTGGATCATATACTATGCTAATGGAATTTAATCCATTAGATGTAATTCTTCCTGCAGGCCATGTTTTATCAATAGAATTAACTGATACCGGAGAAGATTATCTTCCAAGCACTTGTGCAGCCACTGGGCTTTCAGTTGAAGGAGGTACCTTTGGAATGCCTTTGATTGAAAGACTCCCAACGCATGAAAATTGGTTTGAAGTAGCGCATTATAATTCATCTGCGGTTTGATAGTATGCGAATTCTTGTTTTTGAAGATACATATGATATTTTAGAAATGATTTCAAGTTTTGAAATAAATTTAGATAATGTAGAAATTAAACAATATTGGGATACAGAGGATTCAATAAAAAGAATTGATGAATTTAGGCCAGATATTCTTCTTTTAGATTATTACATTTCACCAAAATCAGGATTACAAGTTCTTCAAGATCTTAATGTTGAAATCTCTCTAAAGGGTATTGAACGCCCTAAAAAAATTATTGGAATAAGTTCCTCCTCTACAGCTAATTCAAAATTTTTACAATTCGGAGCAGATGAATCAATAATTAAATTTGATATAAATAAATTAGAGATTTGGAAGAATTAAATTAATCATAAAGTACATTTTTATGTAATGTCAAGTTATATTTACTAATTTTAATGCCATTGAAATATGGAGATGTATCCGAAGTTGATGATGCTTCAAACATGTCCTTATTGTTGGAAAGTAAGGAGTTTATTAGAGCACTTAAACATAGAGTTCCATGAATCTCAATTAAATCCATTGAGAAGGAAAAAAGCACTGAAATTTGCTGGGGATTGGGGTAAAGTACCAATTTGGAGAGAATCCGAAGAAAATTTTGTAGTAGATTCCACCCCAATTATGATTTATTTGGATAAAAAATATAATGATTCTAAATTATCTGTTGGAGATTCAGAAAGACAGAAACTGTGGTTGAAATGGGTTGATGAAAAATTATCCAAGGCTACAATACCAATATTATATGGTTCAATAGGATCTGCATTAAGTAGCACAAGAACAGTATCAAAATTAGAAAAATTTGGATTTTTATCTAGGCATATTTATGCATGGACAGGCTTTCCTATTATGTGGGGAATTATTGCAAAAACCAGAGTTAAAAAAGATGGCCGTAAACCAAAACAACTTTGGCACGATCTTCTTGATGAACTAATCAATGAATTCAATGGAAAACGGTTTTTTGGTGGAGATTCACCAAATATTGTTGATATTGCAGCATTTGGAATAGTTCGTTCAATTAGCCCCTTTAAACAATTTAAAGAGATAGAATCACATAAATTAGGAATGGATTGGTATAATTCTGTAGAGTCTACATTGAATTAATTATTCCTCTGCAGGCAACCATTCATCTTCACCAGGTTCACGGTACCACCATTCATCATTTTCGTCACGGAACCATTCAACACCATCATCATCAACAGAGTAATCATCACTTTCTTCGATACTCTCTTCATCATCAATTAATCCGGATTCAATAGCGATACGTCTTTTTGTTTCAAGCGCTTCTTCTTCATCATCACGAAAAACTCTTCCCGTTGGATCCACATTTGTTTTTGAACGATCAACATAACCTTCTTCAACGGCATTTCTTGACTCTTCTGCAAATTCCAATGCCATTTTTTCTCTATATGTATCAAATTCTTCTCTTCCATAAGAACCAGTAAACTGATCAGATTTTTTACGCATTAAGGAGTCTAAATCTATATTCTTACCCATTTTTACTGAGGGTGTATCTGGCACACCTTCACTTGAATAATATTCTTCTTCATCGTTAATTTTATCGAAAGTTCTTCCCTCAGGATCAATATCTTCAAGTTCTTCAATTAACAAGTCATGTTCATCATCATCAATCCTTTCTTCTTTATGCGCTTTTACAATTATTTTCACATAACGTCTGATTTCCTTTGCCAATGCTCTATCTTCTTCGATATTATCTGGTATCTTTTCAATTTGTTTCAATAATTTGTCATAAGGAGTACCAGTTAAGGCTCCGAGAAATTTACTAAATCTACTTTTATGTTTCGCCATGCCAACAGACCTCCCAGCGGATAATGGTGCTTCAAACTTATGATAAAAAAACATTAGGCTAAATTTGTTAAAGCAAGAATATAATTTTATTGTTAATTTTGATAAAATAGTAGCATTTAAACCCAATTAATAAGTAGTTTTTAATTACAGTCTTAATCAATGGATAGACCCATTGAACCGGAAATGTTTCGAAGCGATGAATTTCCTATAATGCCAGCACCACCACCATGGTACTGGATGTTAATTGGCAGAATTATAGTTTTGTCAATAGTTGCCTTTTCCCTTTTTAATTACCAATTTGAATCGTTGATAATAGTATTATTCGTATTTATTCTCGTTGTACCAATGGAAAAAATATTTCCTCGTCATAAAGGCCAAAAAGTTCGGCGACCAAAATGGAAACTCGATGTTATCTATGCACTCTCTGCACCATTTCTCAATATTTTCGGCGTTATTTTTGCGCTTGTAATAAGTTTTTTCTCTTTCACTTGGGTCCTTGGCCTCATTGTCAATTATTTTGGTCTTGTTGAAATGATACCTAATAATATTCAACCAGTCGTAGCATTTGTTCTCTTCGATTTCTTTGGTTATTGGGCACATAGGTGGTATCACGAAGTTCCCGAACTTTGGAAGTTTCATGCAATTCATCATTCACCAGAGCATATGGATTGGATTAGTGGTTTCCGAGTTCATCCAATGGATTTTGCTTTGATTGGACCAGGATTTTTCTTCTTGATTTTTGCAGGTTTCAGTCCCGAAACAACTGGTGTATTGGCAGCGTTACAACTTATTACGGGATTGTTTTTACATGCCAACGTAAGTTGGAAATTACGCCCTTTACATCGACTGATTCCCACACCAGAGTTTCATCATTGGCATCATGCTAATGAGAAAGAAGCTCATTGTTCAAATTATTCTGGATTTTTACCTTTATGGGATATTGTGTTTGGGACATATTACATGCCTTCCAATAAACGTCCAGAAAAATATGGAATTGATCAAAACATTCCTGAGGGAATGCTTGGTCAATTAAAATATCCAATTAAAGAGTGGAAGAACCCATTGAGATTTATTATTCACCCATTCAGAACAATTGGTTCTTGGTTGAAATTTTCTAAACAAGTTTTCAAAGGTGTTTGGCATTCTACATTTAGAAAGCGAGGCCCTTTTCAACCACCATTTAGAAATTAAGAGCGTCTCAAAAAATTATTTTTGTAGAATAAAACTATTATTTTCAAAAGAATAAATTCTTGGAACACCAGTTGGAATCTCCAATTTTACGATTGATTCTTCATCAATATTTTCTAATTTCATTACAATACTACGTAATGAATTTCCATGTGCAGCCACAAGAATATTTTTCCCTAATTTTAATTCAGGCATAATTAATTCATCAAAGCAGGGAAGAGTTCTTTCAGCAGTCATTTTCAAACTTTCACCATTTGGTGGAGGAATATCGAATGAACGTCTCCAAATGTGAACTTGTTCTTCTCCAAATTCTTTTCTTGCATCATCCTTATTCATACCTTGTAAATCACCATAATGTCTTTCATTTAGTCTAAAATCTTTGTTTGTGTGTATCTTTTCTGATTTAGAATTTCCTTCAATAATAATTTCAGCAGTTTTTTGAGCACGAATTAAATCACTAGTAAATACCATATCTAAATGAATATCAGATAATTTTTTCCCAGCGTCTTTTGCTTCAACAAGTCCCTTTTCAGACAATTCTACATCAGTCCATCCTGTAAACAAATTTGCAGCATTCCAAATAGATTGTCCATGCCGCACTAGAACAAGTAATGCCATTGCTTTCATGTAATGGTGAAGGATGCCGCCCTTCAATTTTTTCAAGGGAATGCTAGTTGAACTATCCACAAGATTACTAATGGTGCAATACCCATTGCTAAATCTCTAAAGAATAAAATCAATAACGTACTTGATTGTGCAGCAGAAAATTTTTCAAATTCTTTTTGCATTTTTTCATCAAGAATATCAGATACTTTCCCGGCTCCTTTACGTGCCACTTCAATAGCGGCTCCAGTTGCAACTGAGGTTAATAACCCCGCGGGGGTAAATTTTCTCGCTTTAAATGCCAATAATCCCCATGTTTTCAACGATGTTTTTGCAATAGAAGGGCCTAATTCTTCTTCTTCCCCTTCTTGTTCTTTTTTAGAAAATTTTCTCAATATTCCCCGAACTCCAAATCCCGCGTCTGCAATTTTTCTTAATCTTTCAACATTTTTCTTTTCGATCGCATTAAGCATATTTTTCACACGAATAATTCTTAACAAATCTAAAAATATCCAAATGGATCCAAATAAAATAATGATTATCATTCCAAAATAGTTTGTTTGTCCCCAGTCAGCCCAACCCAGTGGATCACTACTAATTCGAAAAACAAATACAACCAACATTGGAATAAAAAAAGCAAGACATTCATTAAATGCAAGTAAACTATACCCTTTTACAGGCAAATCTTTGATACGTTTTAATGCCCATTCTCCATGTGGAATTAATTGTTTTGTTACCCTAATAAATGGATTTATTAGTAGAAAAACTCTCAAAATCATAGGTAAAAAAAGGAATAGGATGTACATATCCCAAATATTTTTGGGAGGGATAGAAATCAAAGCGAGTGGTTCGACCACATAACCTCTTACAACTCATTACTTTTCAATTCACGGCCGTAGGTTTGATGTTCAAGTACTTCTTCGAACATGATATGGCATTTTCACATGGATTGTCTGATTGGCTTAGTTTGAATATAAATCGTGAATGGATTAATAAAAATATTAAGTGGAAAGATTTCGGCACAGGAGTAAGATTAGGAAAATTAGCTAGAGATGGATCTACTAGTCTTGTTCTGTATGATTGTGCATCAGAAATAGAGGTAGATGCATTTATGCCACATATGCATCCAGGTGGAGAAGCATATCTTGTTTTAGAAGGAGAAGTGTATGATGAAGATGGAACATATCCAGAGGGCTCGCTTGTATGGATGAATCCCGGTTCAAAACATACTCCTAAAACGCGTGAAAATACTTTAATTTTAGTTTTATGGCCAGATGGAGTAAAAGTTGTTTAATCGTCAAAAACTTGAACATCCATTGTTTTTACAACTAAATCAGTAAATTTACTATTGAACCTAGTTGCTCTTACTACATGATTATCAATCCAATGATAATTGCCACCTCTTGGTTTTCCAAAAATAACACCATGATATTGAAAGCCATGTTTTTTTAGCCATTCTTCAGTAACATCTCTATGGTCTTCAGTTCTAGAAGTAAAAAAGTAAATTATGTGACCTTTATCATACCATTTATTTATCATTTCAAGTGCATCAGGATAAAATTCAGCATCTTTCATTCTCCATGGTTCCTCATTTGGGATGTCATCACCTATAGTTCCATCAATATCAATTAGGTAATTTTTAATTTCAGGAGGTAGTACTGGACTAATTAAATCTCCTTTGGAATTTACAGCCTCATTTAGTTCGTCCACATATGTGCGTTTCCTACGCAGTTCTTGAATACTAGCCTTCTTAGGGGAATAATGTCCGAGCCACCTCCGACTACCTCTTGGTGACAGTGAGTTAAAGGCTCAAGGATGTGCAGAAAATGGGCATGGATTTGAAATTAAAGGCTAAATTGCAGCAACAGCGATATCATTTAGTTGGAGAACATGGTGGAGTAAAAGTCTGTCATTGGACTAAAGAATCATTATTGAGAGACAGAATGTGCTACAAAGGTAAATTTTACGGAGTAGAGAGCCATAATTGTTTACAAATGTCTCCGGTTGTAGATCAATGTAATTTAGCTTGTTCATATTGTTGGAGAGAACCACATATGGATACTTTAGAATTAACAGATCAAGAACCTTTAGAATTACTTTATGAAAGTGTACGTGCACAACGTAGATTATTATCAGGATTTGGTGGTAATGATAAGGTTAACAAAGAAAAATTATCTGATGCCCAAAATCCTAAGCATGTGGCTATTTCACTTAATGGAGAACCAACATTATACAAAAGGTTAGGAGAATATATTGATGAATGTCACAAACATGGAATGACTACAATGTTGGTAACAAATGGAACATTACCTAAAGTTTTAGAAAATTTAGATCCTCTTCCAACTCAACTTTATGTTAGTATTGATGCACCAAACAAAGAAGTTTTTGATAGGATTTGCAAACCAAAATGGAATGCAGCAGCATGGGATAAATTTGAGGAAACAATTGATTTATTACCTAGCCTAGATACTAGAATCGTTGCAAGACATACATTGATTAAAGATGAAAATATGTTTGGTTATGAGAGAGAATATGCAAAATTAGATGAAAGAGCACAGCCCGATTGGATTGAAGCCAAAGGTTACGTTCATGTAGGACATTCTCAAAATAATTTAGATATTACAAATATGCCTTATCATTCTGAAATTTTAGAATTTTCTAATACACTTGCAGAATTAACAGGGCTTCAAGTATTAGACGATTCAAAGCCAAGTAGGGTTGCTTTAATTGGTAAAGAGAAAATTCCGTTGCCAATTCCAGAGATTGTCAAAGAATTCTCTAAAGATTTAGGAATTGCACCACCAACAAAACACCTACCGGTTGTATAAATTAAGCAGGATCTAATCCTGGTAAGATCTTAATATTGGCATCTATGTTTACATCCACGCCTAAATCTTTCATTGCTCTTGCAAGTGCTTCAGATTGAAATTCAGGAGTCCAACGTTCTTCGATTCTCTTTCTTCCATTTTCAGACCATTTAATTCTATTTTCATTTTCTTTTGCCTGAATGATTGCTTGTTTCCAACAATTTAGATTATCTGAATTATTTGGCCAGGGTAACCTTTTCCCATTTTCATTATCTGTAATGGTATGTGTAAAACCAGCTTCATCTACAACTAATGCAGGAGTGCCAACAAGAATTGCTTCCATAGGAGTTAATCCAAAACCTTCACCATGTGCAATAGCAATTAATGCTGTAGCATTTCGAATTAGTGCAGTAATTTCTTCATTAGAGATTCTAGGCATTACAATTAATTCAGCAGAGAATTTTTCTGCTTCTGTTTTCAAATCTTCAGTATTTCCTCCACCAATATGGACCAAAGGTAAATCCGAATTCCTTGCAATTTTCAAAGCATCTAAACTTGCTTTCATATAACTTGCTCTACCCACGGTTACAAGATATTCTCCTGTTGGTTTTAGTTCAAACTTTTCCCATGTTTCTAATTCCGTTAATGATGCATTTTTTGTCCATAAATTTGTATTCAAGGTAGGCCATAATACTCCAACACCACCCGATCGTTTTTCATTATCTCGAGCAGGATAATTCCCTGCTAATGATTGATTTTCAATTACATTCCACCCGTGAGCTTTTGCTAAACGTCTAGCACTCGTCGGAGTATTAGATGAGATAGATGTATTGGGGCGATTCCAAAGAACTCTATGCCATTTCTTATCCCATTTCTTATGATAAGAAAGCATTATTTTTGTTAGCCATAAGGGTCTAATTGGTTTACCATTTATTTTTCTATGTAATACATCATCATGTAATCCTCTATGCATTTCAATAAGATAAGCATGTAAAGGAATATGTGTAGGTAGAATGGATAATACTTCTAATGAACCCGATGCTGAAATCAATATTGCATTTGCATTATTAATTGATTTTTCTAAGTTGTTATTTTCAGAATCCTTAACTAAATTCTTCCATTCTTTTAATTGTGATTTACCAGTCTTTGCAGTCATTTCATTAAAACCACCTTTTGGATTAATCCATGGTTTTTTAGGTGTAATTAATGGGATGTTATGTTCTTTTAAGAAATTACAAACTTCTATTGGTGCATTAAGTGTTACAAAAGTGATATTCCATTTTTCTTTATGTTTAGGGATTGCAGTAAGGATTTCTCTTTGTGCTCCTCCTAACGGGGACATGTCATTGTGAAACCAAATCAATGATGGTAAATTTTCCATAGTATCCCTCTTATTTTAATATGCGATTATATAATTGTACAATTTCTTCAGTAACATTTTTCCAAAGATATTTTTCTGCAGCAATTTTTCCTGCCTCTCCCCATTCATTTAGTTGCTTTTTAGGTGAGGAAATTAAAGTAATCATAGTTTTTGATAATTCTATATCTGATCCGGAATTAAATGATAGACCACATTTCGCATCATCTACTAATTCACCTAAACCATTAACATTTGACATAATCACAGGTAATTTATTATGCATTGCTTCCAATAATACAGTCGGTAAACCTTCAAATTTAGATGGTATTACAATCCCTGTAGAGTTCTCAAATAACCATTGTTTTTCTTCTTCAGATACAACGCCTAGAACATGAATGTGTTTTGAAAATGTGATATTTTTAACTTGTTTCTCTAACCAACCTCCCAACTCTCCTTTTCCAGCAATAATTAAATCAAAATCTGGTTTTGAATTAAGGCTTGAAATTTCCCATGCTTTCAAAAGAACATCCAATCCTTTTTGCTCTGATAAGCGACCAATGAATGTTAATGTGGGGCGTTCATTTTCAATATTTTCTTGTAATTTTGATGGCCTAACCGCAGATTCAAGTATTGGAACAAATCCATTAGGAATTATGTCAATTTCTCCCTTAACTCCCTTTTTTCTTAATAAATTTTCAAAAAATGGTGTTAAAACAATTTTTCCATTTGATGAGTGCAAAGTCCTTCTTCCTTGGAGTGACCACCTTATTTTTTTAATCAAATTTGGAATAAATCCGTGTTTGATATAATCATTATGATATGTAGTAATAATAGGCTTGTTTTGTTTTTTAGCCCTCTTCAAAACTTGTCGAATTAATGTTGGCAAAGTATCGTGTAAATGAATTAAATCAAATTCATCAATACTAAGATGATTTGTTGATACAACAGGATCAACACCTCCTAACACTCTTTTAGGGCTAAAACGAACAACATTTATTCCTCCTCTTTGGAATTCTTTTTCATCATGTTCAGGAACATCTGCACACCATACAGTTACTTTATGTCCCCTTTTTACTAATTCCTTGCCAATATGTTCAACATGTTGATTTCCTCCTCCAATATGTGGCCAAAACCATACATGAACAAGGAGGATATTTAATTTGGAATCGGCATTATGAGGTCCCTTGCTCATGCCTCCGGCATGAGAATACGTTACTAATCTATTTGTTCTATTTCTTTTTACCAAAGAATTTGCTTTTCATATCTTCCATTTGTTTTTCAGCATTTTTCTTTGCTTGTTCGACAACATATTCAGTAGCTTTTGCTTTTGCTTGGTTTTTTGCATTATTTATTGCACCACCTGCTGCTTTTGAAGCACCACTTGCAGCCTTTTTCAAAAAACCCTTCTTTTTTTCGACGTCTTCAGACATGTTTCTAGGAATAGATACATACACATTATTCTATTGATTAAACAATTGTTCAAGCGAGTAGTTCATCTAACACCAATTTCTAGGCCTGTTTATGGAGCCAATCGAATCGGTTGCATTAGTTGGTGCCGGGACAATGGGAAGTGGCGTTGCTCAAAAGGCCGCTCAAGAAGGATTTCAAGTACAGTTAATCGATAGAGATCAAGAATCAATAGATCGTGGAATTAGTTTGATTAGAACAACTCTAGATGAGGCAATCAGTCGAAGAATTATGACTCCAGAAAAAGCCCAAAATGTTCTAGATAATATTATTCCAATTGTTGATTCAAATAATGTAGACATTGCCACAGATATTGTAATAGAGGCTGTATTTGAGGATTTAGATGTTAAATCAGCAGTTTTTGAAATTATTGACAAAAGTTGTGCAGAACATACAGTAATTGCCACAAATACATCATCACTATCTGTAAATGAGTTATCTAAATCTACAAATAGACCTGGAAAATTTATTGGATTACATTTCTTTTATCATCCAGCAAAAAATAGATTGGTAGAAATAATTCCTGGTGATGAAACTAGTGGTGAAACACTTGAGAGAGTGGAACAATTTTGTAAAAGAATTGGAAAAGTGCCAATAACATGTAAGGATAGACCTGGCTTTGTAGTTAATCGGTTCTTTGTTCCTTGGCTTAATGAAGCAGTATTAATTTTGGAAGAGGGGTTGGGAACTCCCGAACAAATAGATGCAATTGCTAGAGAGGCATTTGAAATAGGAATGGGGCCTTTTGCTTTGATGAATGCAACAGGCTTACCAATAGCCTTACATTCTTCAGATTATTTGTCTGAACAATTGGAAACTCCAAGATTTAGAGGGGCAACATTGTTGAGGAAAACAGTAAATTCTAACAGTAAATGGATTCTTGAGGAAACAAATGAAGAATCAAAGAATAAAGAGATAATAAAAAACAGATTATTAGGAATTACATTTTTAGTTGCAGCTCAAATTGTCGAAGAAAATATTTGTAGGTTAGAAGATGTTGATTGTGGTGCTAAAGTAGGATTAAGATGGCAAAAAGGACCATTTGAAATGATGAATAATATAGGAGTTATGGAAAGTTCCCAAATCGTAAGAGAATTTTCAATAATTGCTGGAAAAGGATTAGAAATCCCTATATTATTAGAAAATCGCAAGGAAGATTTCGATTTCAAATTAGTTGAAGTTAAAATGCAAGGAAGTATTGCTAGAGTTCAAATTAATCGTCCAGATGTGATGAATGCTTTAAATGAAAATGTAGTAGAACAACTCCAAACAATTGTCGAAAATTTAAATGAAAATGAAGATGTGACTACAATTGTTTTCGAAGGAGCTGGCAAAGCATTCATTGCTGGAGCAGATGTCAAATTCTTCGTAGAAAAATTAAGAGAAGATAATTTTAAAGAAATTTTGAAATTTACTCAAGCAGGTCATAATTTATTGAATACCATTGAGAGATCGACTAAAACAACAATCGCACTTACCACGGGCATTACTTATGGAGGAGGGTTAGAATTTGCTTTGTCTTGTGACCATCGGATTGGATCACAGAGAACTGATTTCAGGTTTCCAGAGACAGGGATTGGAATTTATCCAGGACTTGGAGGCACACAAAGAATGTCAAGAATGGTTGGAGTTGAAATTGCGCGTTGGGCTATACTTGCAGGCAATAGAATAGGAGGAAAACTTTCACATCAATTAGGGATTATAGATGAGTTTTCATCAGAAACCGAACTTGAACAAACTATTTTGAAATTAGCAGGCCGTGAATATAATGAAACTAAATTTCGCGGTAAACCAAATGAAGTAACTGATGAAATTGAAACAATAATGAGATTTTATGGAGATAATGCACTATCAGAAATTCTTTCTGGACATACACCTGTTGGTTTTGATGCAGAAAATGAGTTCGTAGTTCGTCAATTCAAAAGCCTATCCAGAGCAGCACCTATTGCAGTAATAATGGCTAGCCAATTAATTAATGAAAGCCTCAAAACAAATTTAGATGCAGGATTGCAATTAGAATTAGATAGATTGGAAAATATATTTTCGACAAGTGATGCTTTAGAAGGATTAAGCGCATTAATAGAATCTAGAAGGCCCACATACCAAAACCGTTGATTAAATAATAACCAAGGTTTATATTTTACACTTAATGCACCTAATACAATTAGGTGAGAATTATGTCACAACCTCCTTTGCCTTTACCTAGAAAAACAGTTAATGATGTTGAAAAAAAAATTGATGAAGTAATCAAAATAGGGACAGAAATCCGTTCAATTCTTGGCAGTCGTAATGATGAAGAAGAATGGGGAGAAAAGTGGGAAGTAAATGCTGCAGTTCAATCTTTAAGTATACTTTCAGGAAAGTGGACAGTAGAAATAATGTCTGCTTTGTATATTGCAGGTGGTAAAAGATTTAATGAATTAAAGAAGTTACTAAAAGGGATTTCTAGTAGAACACTTTCTGATAAATTAAAATTATTAATTGAATATAAGTATGTTGTGAGGGATGTTTCTCCAGGTCCTCCTGTAAAGGTAAAATATTTACTTACAGATTATGGAACAAATATAGGTAAATTATTCAGTCCAATTGTAGGATATATCAAAATTAATAATAAGATGATAAAAAAGATATAATCTTGTTAAACATTAAGCCAACAGATTAAAGGCCTAAGTAGTAAAAAACGGTATATGGCATTAATTGAACAAGCCGTTAGACATCGTCCATATTTTGTAACATCTCTTGTAACAATTTGTACTTGTATGACAGGTTTTGGTAGTGCAATTATCGCAATTATACCATTTTTTGGATCAAAAGGAATATTTTTTTCGGGAATAGTTTCAGACCGTAGAAAAAAACAAGCAGAACATCCGTTAAGAGTCAAAATACTTGAAAAATTAACTCAAAAACCAGGATTGTGTTATAGAGAGTTACAAAAGGAACTTAATGCAGCAAATGGGACTTTAAGACACCATATTGATGTCTTAACAAATCGTCGAAGTGTGACTATTGTAAGAGTCAATGGAAGAACTTGTCATTACGCAGGTGCTCCAAGCCAAATAAAAATATTAAGATCGATGGGCGTTGAAGACGATTCACGCGCAGCATCATTAATGCCAGTAGGCCTTTCAGAGGCACAAAAATTAGTTCTTAATGAATTAAGAAAGGGAAATCCACCTAAATCACAAGCTGAACTAGGTAGAAGAATTGGTAGAACTAGAGCAACAGTTCATTCTGCTGTGAAAGTATTGAAAGATAGAGGATTAATATTGTATGAAAAATTAGAATTAGCACCCCACTTAGAAGAAATGTTTGCATTAAATAAGGATAATAAAACTAGAAACATAGATTACGAATGGACAGATGAACGTTCTAGAACCTTGCTTGCTTGAAAATCTATTGAAAGTCGAATAATTCAGCATTTTTTCAGATAATTGCTAAATGCTGTTGACGTAGCCGTGATTTCATGTTCAGTCTCCGAATAGAGGAAGTTGCTTTGCCTGGGGCTGAAAGAGACAAAGAACAATTGCTTGAATGGCTAGCAACAAGTTTGAATCTAATTCGAAGAAGAAATGATGAATCACAGAGTAATATGACAGGACCTCCATTATTCAGAATGTTAAACGAACATTTTTTATCAAATCCTTGGAAAGGTTATGAATCAATATTTCTAGCGGAAACACTTGCAGTTTCCCCAGCTACTTTACATCACCATTTAGGTAAATTATTAGATTCAAGAATTATAACAGGTCATACACATAAGGGAGCGGGCTCTAGAATATATTTTCTAAGGACAGGTAGTTTGATCGGTGCAATTGATTTAATGATTGAAGAGGCCAAACAAATTTTAAATTTAAGATTAAATCAAGCGGAAAAATGGATGAAAGAGATCAATTCATCAAATAGAATTGATGAAAGAGATGATGCCTTAAACAGAATTTGGATTCAAGAACATGTTCCCCCTGCCAAATCTCAAAAATGTGGGGAAAAAGTATTGTGGATGGCTAATTTAGGATTACTTGGTGACCGTCCAGGTAAATCTTTGGATGATAATAGCCTTCAAGTAAAATTATGGAACCACATGGTTAAAGAAACAGGTCCCCAATCATTAGATGAATTAGAAAGAATTTTCAAAGATCAAAACAGAGCTAAAATTCAAAGAGTTATGGAACATTTTAGAAATGCAGGATTTTTAGAAAAGGTGCCACGTTATGATAGGTTACCTTATTTAATTTGGAATATGTTACAAACTCAACATTTGCGTCGTGGAAATGAATGGTTATTACAAAAAGGTGGTTTAATTCGCCAATTAGGTGAAAAAGATGCAAATATTTTTGTCAATAAAATAGGAACAAAATCATTTAAAATATCTGATGTTGAAGAAATTTTAAGAAAAATTTCTAATGAAGATTCTATGTTATTATTAAATTTATTAGGTGGAAGATTATCTTTCGGATATCAATGGAGTGGTTCAAATTATTCAGAAATTATTGTATTTGTAAAAGATAGAGCAGATAGGGCATTACGTAGAATTCGTAGAGTAGCAGAATTATTACAAAAAGAGTTGTAATATGTGTTTTGAAAGATCTTATTCCATGTGATTATAATGAAAAACAACATTCCGCCCTTTTTTTTAGCACCAATGGAAGGCGTTAGTGATTTACCATTTAGAATATTAGCGAGAGAATGTGGTGCTGATTTTACAATAAGTGAATTCACATCCTCAACTGCTCTAACTAGAGGTTCTGTAAAGTCTTGGACTAAAGTGTCTAGTCATTCATTAGAGAATCCATTTATTCCTCAAATTTTTGGAGGAGATATTGATGAAATGGTTAAAGCAACGGAATTACTTTGTTCTAATGAATCTGTAGATATAATTGATATTAATTTTGGATGTCCTGCCCCTAAGGTTTGTAGAAATGATGCAGGGGCTGCATTGTTAGGTAAACCTGATAAATTAGTAAAAATGGTTGAGGCTTGTATTGAAGTTAGCAATGTTCCAATATCAGCAAAATTAAGATTAGGTACAGGAGTAGGTGAAGATACAGCGTTAGAAGTTTCTAAAAGGTTGGAAGAAATTGGGATTATTCGTTTATGCGTTCACGGTAGAACATTAAAACAAGGATATAGGGGTGAGGCAGATTGGTCTAAAATTTCCAAAATCGTTGATGCTGTATCGATTCCAGTAATTGCAAATGGTGATGTTATCGATGAAAAGAGTGCATTAGCGTGCTTAAATGAAACAGGCGCAGCAGGACTCATGATAGGTAGAGGAGCAATTGGTAATCCCCAAGTTTTTCACCAAATCAAACAGGAATTAGGATTAATTAATTCAAAAGCACCATGGATTAGTGATGAAGAAATATGGATTAATGCAGATAAGATTCAACAAGATTTTATTGCTAGAAGCTGGTGTTGGAATAGATATGTTGAATTAACAAAACTAACAAATTCTGAAAATAAAAATTCACTTAAGAG
>Ga0207992_1000290_pt1 | contig 26682 bp, 26 predicted proteins | sample ETN02SmetaG_FD_185788 | JGI IMG/M metagenome (GOLD analysis project Ga0207992, IMG submission 185788) | Marine microbial and viral communities from oxygen minimum zone, Eastern Pacific Ocean - ETNP2014F10-02SV255 (SPAdes) (version 2) | ecosystem: Environmental > Aquatic > Marine > Oceanic ...
TTATGTTTTTTCCGGTTTCCATGAATCCTAAATTAATTTTAAAGGATTTAAAGGTTTTAATATGACTTTAATTAGAGGGCTTTCACTTTTTGGGCTATGTTTTGCTTTTGTCGTAATTGCATTGGGGGCATGGACTCGGCTGGTAGATGCTGGCCTAGGATGTCCTGATTGGCCAGGATGCTATGGTTTTGTAGTTTTCCCCGCCACTGAAGCTGAAATTTTATTGGCCGAACAAAGATATCCTCAATTTCCATATGAGATTGATAAAGCAATTCCCGAGGTCGTACATAGATACTTTGCAGCCACCCTAGGGTTAATAGCAATATTATTAGTCTTCTTTGCTTTTAAACATAAAGTGCCCACAAGAATTAAAGCTATAACCTCATTTCTTTTATTTTTTATTTGTTGCCAGGGATTATTTGGTTACTTAACTGTTAGCCTTAAGCTCCTTCCAATTATAGTAACAGGCCACCTGTTTGGAGGTTTTATAACATTGAGTTTGTTTTTCTATTTATTTTTAATTACAGGCGAGGGTATTAAAAATCATCAAATTGGCCAATTAAAAATCCTTGGAAGTATTGCGTTGGTTGCCCTGCTAATTCAAATATTTTTGGGCGCTTGGACCAGCACCAACTATGCTTCATTAGCATGCGTTGATTTTCCAACTTGCCAGGGCACATTTTTGCCTGAAATGAACTTCTCTGACGGATTTAACTTATCCCAAGAAGTTGGTCCTAATTATTTATACGGCTTGCTAGATAATGAAGCAAGGGTCGCCATTCATTATTCTCATAGAGTTAGCGCATTAATTCTAACGTTAATCTTTATTGTTTTAATTACTAAGCTTTGGTTTTCAAATGCCGCTCCACTAGCTTCAACTCTGGGAGTAATATTGGTTACTCAGATATCCTTGGGTATTATGAATGTTGTATATGTACTTCCTTTGTATATTGCTATCGCACATAATTTGGTTGCAGCACTATTGCTGTTAGCAACCCTAATGGTTAATTTTGTTATTTGGAAAGATGAATAACACAATTAAAAATTATTACGAACTATGTAAGCCTAATGTAGTTTTAGTTATGCTTATTACTGCATTAGTCGGATCTTTGCTGGCCAGCAAAAATTTAGCTCCATTGTCTTTAATCTCATTTGCAATGCTTGGCATAGGTTTATGCGCGTCGTCTGCGGCAGCAATCAATCAAATTATCGACAGAAAGGCAGATGCTAATATGAACAGGACAGAAAATAGGCCCATTCCTCAAGGAGAAGTGAGCCCTATTAATGCATCAATTTTTGCATTAATTTTGGGCTCGCTTGGCGCAGCAATATTAGTAATCTATGTAAATACATTAACCGCATTGTTAACTTTGGCGTCTCTAATAGGGTATGCCTTTGTTTATACAGTGTATTTAAAAAGAGCAACGCCACAAAATATAGTTATTGGCGGTCTAGCCGGAGCAGCTCCACCTTTGTTGGGCTGGACAGCGGTTACAAATTCTGTTGATCCAAACTCTCTTTTATTGGTATTAATTATTTTTGCATGGACTCCTCCACACTTTTGGGCTCTTGCCATCCATCGAAAAGACGAATACGCAAAAGAAAATATTCCAATGCTTCCGGTGACCCATGGCGTTCAATTTACAAAACTTCAAATTATCCTTTATACGATTATTTTAATTCTCGTTAGTTTATTGCCCTTTGTAGTTTTAATGTCAGGAATTTTTTATTTAATGTCAGCACTAATCTTGGGAGCTATTTTTTTGTACTATTCAATGCGCTTGTATTTCAACGAAGACAACGAACAAGCCTTCCCAACCTTTGTTTACTCTATTTATTATATTTTTTTGATTTTCGCCGCCTTGCTTATTGATCACTACTTAATATAAACATGAATAAAAATATAAAAATTTCATTAGCTTTAATCATTTTATTTATGGTTTCAGTTTTGTCCCTGTTTATTAATAAATTAACCACCCCAAGATACTTATCTGAAACTGAGCTTAGGGTAAATGGATATTATCAATTCCCTAACCCAAGGGAGTTTTCTAATTTTCAAATCCTTACATCTAATAATCTCATGCTTGAAAAGGATATTTTCAAAGGAAAATGGACTTTAGTATATTTTGGTTATACTCGCTGTCCTGCAGAATGCCCAGTTGCCATGTCTTTAATTAGAACTCTCTATTCAACATTAGAATCAAAAGGCTTTAACCTGGATGATAAGCAAGTGCTTCTTTTCACCATAGACCCTGAGAACGATACCCCAAATGATGTAGACAAATATGCTAAAGCCTTTAACGAATCATTTATTGGAGCTCGTGGAGATAGACCAATGCTTTTAAGCATGGCAACTCAACTAAACGTAATGGTGGTTGAGCCTCCCAAAAATATGCATGTTAATCATATGGAGCATTTAGAAAATCACTCAAATAATATTTTGCTAATCAACCCTGACGGGCAGTACGTTGGATTTTTTAGACCCCCATTTAATGAAGAAAAATTTCTTCTTACTTACCAGTCGGTTGTGACGCCTCGCTAGCCTTCAAGAAATTGACTGCGAAGTTTCTTAATATCTTCGTCTGAAATATTGAGACCCTCTCTAATAAAGTTTGCTAGGCTCCCATATTTCTCTTCAGCTGCTTTGAAAGCCGCCTCAATGTATTCTTGCTCAACTCCAAGCAAGGGGCGGAGAACATCAGGATCAGCTTGATATAGGCTCATTAGCTTTATTTGATCTATGATTTCTTCAATTCTTTCTTGTGTAAAGGCATTGGTTTTCATGTAATCCTCAATTACAACATCTTTGGGAACGCCCAGAGCTATAAGGGTAATTGCTGCAGCAAAGCCAGCTCTGTCTTTTCCAGCGGTGCAATGAAATAGGGTTGGAGCACCATCATCAATTAGGCCCCTTAGGAAATTTTCATATACGTCTGTATAGCTAGTTATAAATTCTCTATTTGCATCTATCAAAAAGCTTTTAACTTCTTTGTCAGTTTCACCTTTGAGTACTGCTTCTATTTTTGATCTCATAGCTCCGTCGACGCTTATTGGCATTTCAACGTATTTTATTCCTAATGGTATGATGTCAGGATCCTCTTCTTTTTCTTCCTTTGACCTAAAATCAATTATTTTTTGGATGCCGAGATTTTGGAGATATTCTTGATCATTCTTAGAGATATCGCTGAGTTTATCAGAGCGAAATAGCATGCCCCATTTAACCCATTTACCATCAGTAGTTTTATAACCCCCAAGTTCTCTTGTATTGTGAGCACCATCCATTGGCAACAGTCTGTGCTCTTCATTTTGATAAGAGCCATCTTCTTTATGATAAGGTCTATCCATTGTATCGATTGTTTTTGAGCATTGTGCGAGTAGAAAGCTAAAGAATAAAATTCCTACTTTTTTATACATCAATAATCACCTTTCCTTTAGCTTTTCTATCTTTTAGATGTGCAATGGCTGCTGCTGATTCTTCAAGAGTGAATCTATCTGAAATTTCAGGATTGATTTTTCCTGCAGCATGAAGATCAAAAAGCTCTTTAAAATTTTTTTCATTTTCATCCGCAAACATCATTGTCCAAGCACCCCAAAAAACTCCAACTATCTGACAGCTTTTTAAAAGAGCTAGATTAAGAGGCAGCTTTGGTATTTCTCCAGTTGCAAATCCAATTACAAGAAACCTACCTTCCCATGCTATTGATCTTAAAGCTGGCTCACTAAAAGAACCTCCAACTGGATCATAAATAACATTAGCTCCTTGTCCTCCAGTGAGCTCTTTAATTTTATTTGAAAGCTCTTTTTGTTGGTCTCTATCTAAATTACCCGAGGGATATACAAAGGCTTCATCTGCACCATGCTCTAAGCAAATCTTTATTTTTTCATCAGAAGAAGCTGCGGCAATGACCTTTGCTCCCATTGCTTTGCCAATTTCTACTGCACTTAGCCCAACTCCTCCTGCAGCGCCTAGCACCAACAGTGTCTCTCCAGCTTTGAGTTCTGCTCTTTGTTTTAAAGCATACAGAGAAGTCCCATAAGTCATTGGAAGGGCAGCAGCAACTGGAAAATCCATTTCTTTTGGTATCAAGGCTACCCTTGCAGCTTCAACAACAATTTTCTCAGCAAAACACCCATTTCCTGCCATAACAAAAACATGATCACCAATGCTACAAGATTCAACACCTTCACCTATTTCTGCTATAACGCCTGAACATTCTGCCCCAGGAATAAATGGCATTGGTGGTTGAACTTGATATAGACCCTGGATCATCAAGACATCTGGAAAATTAACACTAGCAGCTTTAATCTCTATCAAAACCTCACCATTGCCTGGCTTTGGATCATCTATGTCAGATAAGATTAGTTTTTCAGGACCGGCTAATTCTACACACTGCAAAGCTTTCATTATTCTTCCTAAATTTTTGAATTATATAATTCTACATATTTATTAATGTCCGTGCCCGCATTTTCCTGAAGATTTTTTAAATCTTTTAGTGACGCCTCAACATTGTGTTTGAGTTCTGAAAAGTCATTGCTATTGGTTGAGCGAAGATTGTTAGCAATTTTCTTACTTTGACTTAAACCATATTCTTGGAATGAGATATTTTGAGACTTTATTTCATTCATAATTTTTTCACTAGGGAGGATATCAATATTCATCTCAGAATCTACCGCATTTGAATATCCTGGACAATATTCATCCATAGCACTTGCAACTTGCTTTAATTCATCATGTAAGACAGTTTTTAATTCTAAGAGTGGAATATCAACGCCACCACGTTTTAATTTTATGTCTTTAGATCTTCCGCTTTCAACCATTGCTTTTTGGTTGGCCCGCATTTCTTCGATCTCTGTATCAGAAACTTCAGGACTATCAGAAATTAGAGCATGCATTATATAAACATCTAAAAGTTTAATTTTGTTTTCATCAATGCCCTCAGGAATAAATGGATTGATATCAATGCCCCTTAACTCTAAATATTCTATTCCTTGTTCTTTTAAAAGCGTTGCTGGTCTAGAGCCGCTTGGACCAGATCTTTTGGGCCTAACTATGTCATATAGCTCATTTTCAATCTGTAGAATTCCGGTAGATATTTGTTGCGGAATACCATTACCATCAAACAATCCCATGTCTTGGAAATCTTGAACCGGCGTTTTAATACCCTTTATGATTGCATCGATGAATTCATCTAAATTGTTGTAGCTAATTTTTAGCTCATTCTGGATGCTGCTTTGATATCCAACCTCACCCATTCTAAGAGATGTTGCGTTTGGTAAAAACAAATCGTCTTCAAGATGCTCTTCGAGAGAATGCTCTCTATTAAATAAATATGATTCATGCGCAATGGGCGACGCCCCAAGACGTTCTAACAAAAACCAAAAATTTCGTTTTATATTTCTAATTGCTCCAAGATACTTATTATTTATGAAATCTTGTGTAGGATTTTTGCTTAAAGCATTCCAGGATTGATTTGATATAGAAAAATTATAGTGAATCCCTGATACACACTGCATGATAGATCCATACCTTAATCTCAATCCCTTTCTATATATATGTTTTAACATTCCGCTATTGGTTTTGCCGTATTCAGCAATCTTGATTTCTTGCTCGCTTTGAAATGCACATGGCATGGAGAAATTCCAAAGTATTTCTTCTCCCATTTCACTATAAAGAAATTTATGTAGAAGATTAAGATGCTCAAAAAGCTCCTCTGCAGACTCAAATGTTGGAGTGATAAGCTCCACAAGTGCTTCTGCAAAGTCCGTGGTGATATCTTTGCTTGTTAGGGGGGATCCTAAATTTTTAGGATGATTGTTTTGAGAAATATTTCCTTCTTGAGTGACACGCAAAGATTCTCTTTCAATGCCGCGCAAGATTTTAAGATTCTTAAAGAATCCCGTATCTTGATGATTTTTTAAAGAGCGCTTAAACGCATCTGAAGTCATAAATTTGGACTAAATTGATGGGCCCGCAGCAACTATTGCTTCACTTACTGAGAATTTTTTAAAGTTTTCTTGGAACTGCCCAATGAGATTTTTAAGATATTCATCATACTGCTCAGGGTCTGACCAAGTTTCTCTGGGGGTTAGCACTTTTGAATCCACCCTATCAACTGCCACAGGAACTTCTAAATTAAGGCCTGCTATGTGTGAAGTTTCAACATTATTCAATTCACCGTTTTGAATAGCATTAACTATTCTCCTTGTTGTTGGAATATCAAATCTTGAGCCTATGCCGTGTGGACCACCAGTCCAACCAGTATTAACTAGAAAGACTTTTGAATTAAAGGCATCAATTCTTTTCATCAAAAGGTCGGCATATACTCCAGCAGGCCTAGGAAAAAAGGGTGCCCCAAAACAAGTAGAAAACGTAGTGCCAATCGATTCGGTAGAACCAACTTCAGTTGATCCAACTTTTGCGGTATAGCCACTTAAAAAATGATAGGCCGCAGCTTCTTTTGAGAGAATCGAGACAGGAGGAATGACACCGGTTAAATCACAGGTTAAAAATATTACTGCTTCAGGTTCGCCGGCAGAATTGGATTCAACGGCATCATCAATGTGCGAGCGCGGATAACAACAGCGTCCATTTTCAGATAAGGAAGTATTTGAGTAATCAGGAGTGCCGTTTTCATCCAAGAAGACATTTTCAATTATGCTGCCATGCTTAATTGCCTTCCAAATAACTGGCTCATTTTTTTCAGAGAGATCAATCGTTTTTGCATAACATCCCCCCTCAAAATTAAAGACAGTGCCTACACCCCAGCCATGTTCATCATCTCCAATAAGTGAACAGGTTGGATCAGCCGAAAGTGTTGTTTTTCCAGTTCCAGAAAGCCCAAAAAATAATGAAACATTGCCATCTCGATTGACATTAGATGAGCAATGCATTGGCAGAACGTCCTTTTCAGGCATTAAAAAATTCTGCGCACAAAACATAGACTTTTTCATTTCACCCGCATATTTCATTCCAGCAAGGAGAACTTTCCTTGCTGCAAAATTAATGATCACACATCCCTCTGAATTTGTGCCATCTTCCTCTGGAGAACACTCATAGTTTAAGGCGCTCATTATTTGCCATTCTTTTTTCGCTTGAGGGTTAAATTCATCGGGGTTAATAAAAATTAATTTTGAGAACATGCTATGAGAAGCGCTTTCAGCAGTTACATTCACGGGTATATAGTGATCTTCGTGTGCTCCCACATGGACTTTCGAAAGATATCGATTTTTTTCTGCTAGATATGCATCAACTTTATCCCAGAGAAGCGAAAACTTTTCAGCATCAAAAGGCCTGTTAATGTCGCCCCAATCTATTAGATGTGAAGTGCTATCCTCTTTAACAATAAACCTATCATTTGGGCTTCGTCCAGTCCGAGCTCCAGTTTCCAATGAAAGGGCTCCATTGCATGCAATCGTTCCCTCGCCATTTTCAATTGCAGCTTTAATCAACTCTTCGGTATTGAGTTCAAATGTTTCTGCCAAGGCGTTACTTCCCATAAAATTTTTACACTTTGTCGATTCTACAATATTCTTCATCTAAGAGAGAAGTATAACTTGAGAATTTGTTGTAGTGGATTTGAAAATATTTTGCAATTATTGTCAATTATTGAAAAAACATTGCCTTCAAGGCTTTAAATATAGGTTAAATTTGTAGCAATACTACATAATTTATTCTTTTGTTGGCTTTTTAAACAAAAAGAAAAGGTTGTAACAAAATAAAAAAATAAAGAATATAAATGCCCATTCAGCAAAGTTAAAGACAAATCTCCACTCATATTCAGCACAATTACCATCGCCAAGAAGGATGGTTTGTATCACCTCAAAAATTGGAAGAGTATCCATTAAAAAATCCATTGGGGGGGCGCAAGTTGGAACCTGATCGCTAGGAAGTTGCTGCAAGTAGATTTGTCTCCCAGCTATCACCCCGCCACCCATAGAAAAGAAACCAGCCACAAGGAGAAGCACTTTTCTTATTGCTAAATATAATCCAGGAATTGCCATCAGGGCTCCACATAAAGCGATTAATCCAAAAGACCAGCGCTGAAGAATGCATAACGGGCAAGGATCATAATAGCCAAAAACTTCAAAGATATACGCCCCTACTATTAACCCCATTCCAAGACCAAAGTTAACCAGTGGAGGCAAAAGTAGAATTTTTCTTAGAATATTCATATTTTTAAAAGCAGCATTAAATGCATGATGATCTTATATTATCCATGGCTTATATAAAAACCTAATGACATAATAAATTTTTATGAACACTCCTGCAAAAAAAATTTTTTTGATTGACGGTTCTTCTTATTTGTACAGGGCCTTTCATGCTATGCCGCCTTTAACAACCTCAAAAGGCCTACCAACAGGCGCAGTTAAGGGAGTTACAAACATGCTGCGCAACTTACGCAAAGAGAATCCTGATTCATACTATCTTTCAATTTTTGATGCCAAAGGGAAAAACTTTCGTCACGATATCTATAAAGACTATAAAGCCAATCGTCCTCCAATGCCTGAGGATTTAAGAGAGCAGCTTTCTCCATTAAAAGAGATATGCAATGCAATGGGAATGCCGGTTATTGAGATTCCAAAAGTAGAAGCCGACGATGTTATTGCCACCTTGGCTGTTGTGGGTTCCCAGCAAGGAATGCCTATAGTTATATCTTCTTTGGATAAAGATCTGATGCAGCTAGTTGAGGATCCCCTAGTAAAGATGATGAATACTATGAACAATCAAGTTTATGATGTAGCAGGAGTTGAAGAAAAGTTTGGTGTTCATCCCAACCAAATAATTGATTACCTAGCCCTTGTTGGAGATACCTCAGACAATATTCCTGGTGTGCCAAAAGTAGGGCCTAAAACTGCTGTTAAGTGGCTCGCTGAATTCAAGACTTTAGAGGGAATTATTAAAAATGCAGATTCATTAACAGGAGTTGTGGGTCAGAATTTCAGAGATTCAATTCCAGATTTAGATAGAAATGTTGAACTCGTAACCTTGAAAAAGGATGTTGATTTAAAAGTTTCTCTTGAGACACTGCTTTCAGCTAAAGAGAATCCAGAAGAATTAAATAAATTATTCACATCCCTTGAGTTTAAAACTTGGATAAAGCCCTCTTCAGGTTCAAGCAACGAAGCCCCAGAAGCACCAAAATCAAAAAAAGAGTATCAAACCGTCCTAACAGAAAAAGATTTAAAAGTTTGGGCCAAAAAACTTGATAAGTGTAAGGTCTTTACAATTGATACTGAAACTTCCTCTTTAGATACAATGACCGCAGATCTTATAGGGATCTCATTGGCATGTGATGAAGGGGCAGGTTGTTACATACCCATAAATCATCAATACGAAGGCATGCCAAAACAAGCACCACTTACTTTAATTCAAAAAACTTTGGGCATGGCTATTTCAAATAATCAAAAAAAATTAGTAGGGCAAAATTTAAAATTTGATTTGCCCATGCTTAATAGACATGGCATCAGAGTGGAGGAGTTCCTTGGAGATACCATGTTGATGTCATACGTCCTAAACAGCACAGGCACAAGGCATGGACTAGATAGAATGGCTTTATACTATCTAGATTACGAGCCTATGAAGTATGAGGAAGTTGCAGGCTCAGCCTCTAAACAAATTAACTTTGCTCAGGTTGAAATTCCAGTTGCAACATTCTATGCCGCAGAAGATGCCGACATAACTTTGAGGCTTTTTAATCACCTAAATAGCATGCTTGAAGATCAGCCAAAACTTATCAAGCTCCTTAAATCTATTGAATATCCAATGCTCCACTCGCTTTTAAGGGTTGAAGCAAATGGTGCAAAGATTAACGGGCAGATGCTATCAGAATACTCTGATGAGCTGGCGCTTAAAATTGAAGAATTATCTAAAGACGCATTTAAAATGGCTGGTGAAGAATTCAATATGGATTCCCCAAAACAGCTTGTTGAAATTCTATACAACAAACTTGACTTACCGGTACTTAAAAAGACTCCCAAAGGTCAGCCCTCAACCAATGAGGACACCCTTCAAAGATTGGCTGAAGAATATGATCTTCCAAAAATTATTATTGAATATAGGGGCTTAGCAAAATTAAAATCTACATATACAGATAGCCTTATTAATATTCAACACCCTGTTACTAGAAGGATTCACACCTCCTATCAACAAGCTGTTACATCAACCGGAAGACTATCTTCAATCGAACCCAATCTTCAAAATATTCCAATTAAGACAGCAGAGGGAAGAAAGATAAGAGAGGCATTTATAGCTGAGAAAGGCAATGTATTAATTTCAGCAGACTACTCTCAGATTGAACTTAGAATCATGGCTCATTTATCTGGAGACAAGAATTTAACTTATTCATTTAATAATAATATAGATGTTCATTCGGCCACTGCTTCAGAAATATTTAATATCCCCCTTGAAGATGTGACATCAGATCATCGCAGAAGCGCTAAAGCAATTAATTTTGGATTAATCTATGGAATGTCCGCTTTTGGACTTACCAGACAATTGGGGATACCAAGGCATGAAGCACAAGCCTATCTAGATACCTACTTTGAAAGATATACCGGCGTAAAAAAATATATGGATTCCACAAAGGAGCTGGCCAAGAAGAATCTTTTTGTTGAGACTCTTCTAGGAAGAAAACTCCATGTAGCTGCTATTAATGACTCAAATGGATTAAGGCGCCAAGCAGCTGAAAGAGCGGCCATTAATGCGCCTTTGCAGGGTTCCGCGGCAGACATCATTAAAAAGGCAATGATTGATGTTGATCATTGGATTGGGGACAATAATTCCAATATTAAAATGATTATGCAAGTTCATGATGAGTTAATTTTTGAGGTAAAAAAAGGGTTCGCTGGCGAAGCTCTTGAAAAGATTACCAATCTTATGGAGAGCTCAGTTGAATTAAATATACCTTTAATTGTTGATGCAAAAGAGGGAGATAACTGGAATGAAGCTCATTAATTGCTCATCGATCCGGACCAAATTAATGGCTTTTTAACAGCTCTTTCATCTGAAGAAAGTATCTTTATTCCATATTCTTCCCGTAAGTCACAAACTCTTTGATCCATTAAATGGTCAGGCGAAACGAAAGGCCATTTCTTATTCATTTGCTTAGCTCGCTTCCGTATCTTTAGCTTAATAGGCAGGAGCTTAATAGCAACCATAAAGAGTTTAAAGTAACCAGGATCATGCCAAAAATCTTTATATAGTTGCTTAAGTTCTGAAAGTTTGTTGTAGGCAAGCAACTCTTTTAGTTTCCATTTTGTTCCCAGGATTACCCATGAATCTAACATTGATTCTTGTTCTAGCGAGGTATCAAGACCAAACATTACATGAGTTGCATCATGATCTCTGATAATCGTTGAGCCAGGAGCATCAATCAACTGCTTTTTGCCATTTGCTAGCAAGTAGGCTCGATACTCTTCTAGACCTTCAGCAAGAGTAATTTCACAGTTTTGAGACTGAAAAGATAAATTAGCCATCCTTGAATCCTATCAGGATCTTCCTTAGTTTTTCAAACCCAGTTTCTTTTGAGGATGAAATTGCCAAAACCTCTTGAGCATTTGTTGCTTTGCTAACTTGTTGAATTGTTTTCATTAAAATATTTTTAGATACTTTGTCCGATTTAGTCAGCACGGGAACATAGGCCACCTCAAAACTTTCGCACAATTCAATCATTTCGAGATCAATTGGTTTAAGTGGATGTCTAATATCCATAAATACCAATACTGCTTTAAGGGCTTTCCTATTTGCAAAATATTCTCCAAGTAACGGCCCCCAATCTTTTTTTCTAGAGTGGCCTGATTTAGCAAAGCCATAACCGGGCAAGTCAAGAAGCTTTAAACCATCTTCAACTTCAAAAAAATTAATTTCTGTTGTTCGCCCTGGCGTTTTGCTAATCCTTGCCAATTTTTTATTGCTGGTTAAAGCATTCAATGCGCTTGATTTGCCAGCATTTGATCTTCCAGACAATAGAATCTCTATTCCGGTGTCTTTAGGGAGGTTTTTATAGTTTGTTACACCAAATAAAAAAGCAGTATTTTTGAAAGGATTTTTCATAAGATCATTTATCTCGAGCCACGCACGACATATAATATGCCTTCTTAACCACAACGTACAATTTATGTTAAAAACTTATTTAATAATTGGCTTAAGCATGATCTCTTTGGCAATCTCAGCAGCTGAAGTTAAGATGCCAGATTTATTGGCCATTGGAGATGCTCAAGCCGGAGCAGGATTAGTTGCAACATGTTCAGCATGCCATGGGGCTGAAGGTCAAAGCCCTAATTCTGACTGGCCAAGCCTTGCTGGACAAAATCAAAGATATATAAGCGACCAACTCAAATATTTTCAACAAGGCGATAGAGAAAATGCCTTGATGATGGCTGTTATTCCTTATCTTAAAACCCTTTCAGACTCTCAATTGCTTGATATAGCTGCATTTTATAGTTCTCAACCACCTACTGTGGGTCAAGCCAAAGATGATGCTGATCTATTAGCTTTAGGAGAAAGTCTTTATAGGGCTGGAGATTTGGAGAGAGGCATACCAGCATGCACAGCATGTCATTCTGTCAATGGAGATGGTAACTCCCAGGCTGGGTTCCCAAGAGTTTCAGGACAACAAAAAGGTTACTTAATGTTAACTCTTAAAGAGTATAGAAATCTTACAAGGAATGTAGGGGATTACTCTTTGGTAATGCAATCCGCATCTCAAAATCTTAAGGATTCAGATATTGAAGCTTTAGCAAACTATATGCATGGACTATATCAACAATGAAAAAAAACATAATTTTATCTTCATTTCTTTTACTCATTATTTCTATTTCTGCTGCTTCTGAATACAGGCTGGGAAGGGATTATGGCTCTTTATCAAGGCCTCTTCCCGTTAAAGAAGATGGAGTGGTCGATGTAGTCGAAGTTTTTTGGTATGGCTGCGGTCATTGCTTTAACCTAGCCCCAATAACTGCAAAATGGGCAAAACAACAAGATGCTTCAGTTAATTATCAAAAAATGCCTGTTACATGGGGCCCGGTTCATCAGCTGCACGCAAAACTTTTTTACACTATTGAGGCATTGGGTATAGGCGATACTGCTCATTCAGCTGTTTTTACTGCCATTCATAAAGAAGGTAATTTTTTAGCCAGCGAGGGAGTAATTCTAGAGTTCCTTGAAAAACTTGGCACGGATAGAAGCGAGACCATTAAATATATGAACTCTTTTTCTGTTAGACAAAAAGTTAAGCGAGCAATAGAGCTATCAAAACAGTTCAAAGTCACTGCGACTCCAATGATTTTTGTAGATGGACAGTATAGAATAGAGGCCAAAGGAGGCCACTCTAAAATGCTTAAAGTGGTTGATCATGTGATCAAGCTTCAAAAACCAGTTTCTTAAAGTAAAAGTTAAAAAAATTATGAAAAAGTTTATTCCAGTATTTGTTATTACCTTAGCTGTCGTACTATTTTTTAACGGCAAAAAATACGATGAACTTGTGAGCTCAAGACTAAGCTCATCAATTGCTGTATGTTTAGAAGGCCAGTCTTGTGGTCAAGCTACCGCGATGAATGTAGTTACAACAGCTGGCTCTAGATCTGCTGAATCAATTTACACAACTGGATGTGCTGCCTGTCATGATAGCGGTATTGCAGGAGCTCCGATGATGGGCAATAAAAGTCAATGGGAGGCACGCCAAGCCAAGGGCTACGAAATGCTGGTTAATAACGCTTACAATGGAATCAATGGAATGCCAGCTAAAGGACTTTGTGCAGACTGTACTAAAGAGGAAATAGATATAGCTGTTCAATATATGCTGGACTCTATTTAAGCTTAGATTTTTCCAGCAACGCCTCTAAATCAGCAACCCTTTCTTCTAGCCTTTTAGCTATATTTTTGAGCGCCTCATATTCCTTGCCTGAGACATAGCCTTGAGATTTTACCAAATCATTAAACTTCTCTTTAAGCTCATCTTGAATAATTTTTATATTTGGCGAGTCAGCACTCTCAGAAAATGCATCAATTTTGTCACGCACAATGCTTAAAAACGCATCAAAAGAATCTTTAGCTACCATAATTTTTTTCCATCAAATCTATGAATTCAGACCATTGCTTAAATTGAATTGGCGGATTGTCATCTAGTTCCCATTCAACACCATTAAGATTAAACCACATAGTATTGATTCCAAGTTCTCTTGCACCCAAAACATCATTCACTGGATGATCTCCAACATGAAGAGTATTTTCAAAATTTATCTGAGAAAGCTCCCGCGCCCTTAAAAAATGATGTTTATTTGGTTTATTACTTTTAACATTCATTGAAGAAATTGAAAAATTAAATAGATGGCCTATGCTTAATTTATTCACATCAGCATTGCCATTCGTGAGAACACCGAGTTTATATTGAGAAGACAATTCTTCTAAAACTTTAATCACCCCCTCATAGAAAGTTACTTTGTGCCTTTCTCCTAAAAAAAACTTATACGCCTCTTCAATAAAATCATCAAAATCATTTCTATTTTTAAAGTACTTTTTAGTGTGATGAGCAATTGTCTTTTTTCTTAACATTCCTAGGTCATATTCTAGGGATGGGTCTTCTATCATCAGCTCACTTCTAATTTCCATAAAATCTTCAAAAGTTCCCCACTCTATTTTTTCTCCAATCCTGTCTTCAGTCCATTTTCTAGAATTCTTTTCTGCGTTAATAATGGTGTTTCTTATATCCCAAAATGTATCGTCTAAATCAAAAGTGATGAGCTGAATTCTAGACATTTTTTTTGTGGGCTCGCGGGTGAGAATTTTCATATACCTTAATTAGATGTTGATAATCAAGCCTAGTATATATTTGAGTAGTCGATAAAGAACTATGCCCGAGTAATTCTTGAATACTCCTTAGATCTCCACTTGATTCAAGCAAATGAGTTGCAAAACTATGCCTCAACATGTGAGGGTTTACAGGTGGTAACCCTTGCATAAGAGCAATATTTTTAATTCTTTCTTGTACACTTCTTGTGGTGATTCGGCTGCCTCTCAAGTTAACAAACAAAGCATCATCTTTTGTTAAAAGTTTCTCTCTCTCAATAATCCAATCGTTAATGGCGTTTTTTGCATAACGTCCAACCGGCACCAGCCTAGTCTTAGAGCCCTTGCCCAGAACTCGTAAGAAATTTTTATCATCTTCTAAATCACTTAAATTTGAGTTCACGGCCTCTGAAACTCGTAAGCCACTTGAATAAATAAGCTCAATAATTGCCATATCTCTTTTTTCTTGAGAATTCTTAGGCTTAAAATTAAGCAACTGAGATACTTCTTCAGGCGATAAAATATTTGGTAAGTGGCTTGGAGATTTTGGCGAGTTAATTAATTCAAATGGAGAGCTGGATATCAAACCATTTTTTTTTAAATAATTAAAAAATCCCTTAGCAGAAGATATATGCCTTTGAATGGAACGTGCGCTAACATTATTTTGAAAAAGGTCTGCAATCCAGGCTGAACATATTTCCTCTGTGAGGCTTTTAAAACCATTAACGTTAGAGGCTTCTATAAATTTTGAAAACTTTTTTAAATCTCTTTGATATGAATTAGTGGTGTTCTCGCTTAAGCCTTTAATATTCTTTAAAAAATCTAAATAATTAGAAATTAACAGTAAAAGAAAATATTTTTTTTCATTCATACCTCTTTTGATTCAAGGACTCTAACAATAATATCTCGAATATACTCTATAAATGTTGTATCCCCATCACCAAGGTATTTTGTAGATTCATTAGAGCCAATCTTCAGAAGGCCAAAACCATTCTTTAATTTCATTATGCTGATTACAGCAGATTTAATTGATTCATTAGAAAAGAATGCAGCTATTTTTTCTTTAGATAAAGGCCCCATATAAATCGCGTCCTTATTCATATTAAAACCAGTTTTATTTTCAAGTTCTTGTAATTCAGAGTCTGAGAGAATTTCTAAGATGCATGAATCAACTTCAAAGTTCTCTTCAAAGAACAGCTCAACTGTTTTCTTTATCTCATCAAAATCTTTAGAGGTAATTAGCGATAGAGTTAAATTTTTAGACTTAAAGAAAAGCTCTTCATTTTCTTTTCCGGTTGAAACAAACCCTGAAAGCATCTCCATGAGCCTTGATTGTTCATCTCTAAGTTTTCGTACTTGCATTTCTAGCAGCGAAGTTGCTCCTTCAGCATCATGCTTAAAGCTTAATTCGCTTACAAGAGATTCTCTGGAAACAAAGAAATCAGTATTTTCTAGTAAGTAAAGCTCTACTTCTTTGGCATCTATTTTCTTAACCATATTCCCTCACAGATAAATTCAGCTGGCCCTGTCATCTCAAGCTTATCATTAATTTTTCTGAGGCTCAGCTCACCTCCAGCAGAAATAATTTTAATAGGAGAGCCGTTATTAAAATTAAAGCTTGCAGTTGCTGCAGAAGCAGAGCCACATGACAAAGTTTCACCAGCCCCCGCTTCATTGGTTCTAAGATCAAGATTCTTAGAATGCTTGGCAAATAGAGAAATATTTACATCTCTAAAAAACTTTCTTTTTCTAAGTTTTATGGAAAGCTCATCGAGATCATAAGAAAAAACTTTCTTTGTTTCTATAACTAAATGTCGATTGCCAGCATTTATAAACTCATATTTCTTTAAACCACATTTTTCTAAAAATTTAGCTTCTGACATTGGAATCTTTTCTCGAGCTGGAAAATCTAAGAGAACCTTTACTTTTTTTCCGCTTGAAGGCATTACCAAAACAGGCTTTGATTTGGTGCCGAGTAACAATGGTTTCATTGCTGCAAGACCAGCCTCCCAAAGAAATACTCCAATTGATCGTACTCCATTCATGCACATATCAGCCTCTGATCCATCAGAATTAAAAAATTTTACATAAAAATCATGTTTAGAATTTTTTGGCGGATTTATAGTAATTAGCTGATCAAATCCAAGCCCCCTTTTCCTATCCCCCATTTTAATTAATTGAGATTTTGATAATGAATTTGTCTTAGTTAGGTTCTCTATAACAATGAAGTCATTTCCATTACCATGCATTTTTTTAAACCTGATCATCTAGTCCCTCTTCAAGAGCAGTTAAAGCAGAGTAATCTTCTCTTTTTCGTATTAAATAAAATTTATCATTGTCGACAATTATTTCAGCGGCTCTAGGTCTCGAATTGTAGTTTGAGCTCATAACAAAGCCATATGCACCGACCGTTCTAACTGCCAAAAGATCTCCTTCAGAAGCCCCAATATCTAAATTTTTTGCTAAGAAATCTCCTGTTTCACAGACAGGACCAACAAGACTTACAGTCGACACATTTTCGCTTTTTACTACCGGCCAAACATCATGATGCGCTTCATAAAGTGCGGGGCGTAATAAATCATTCATTGCGGCATCGGCAATAAGAAAACCATTTTTTACATACTCAACTCTTGTGAGCATAATGCCAGCATTGGCTGAAATAGAACGCCCTGGTTCAAGGACCAGCCTTTCATTTCTACCAGTAAATATTTTTTCATAGCTTTGAATTAATTCAAACGGCTGAACGGTTTCCTCTCCAACGTAATTAACCCCTAAGCCGCCACCCATATCTATGAAATCTAAATTTATATTTTGTTTATCTAACTCAACCAAAAGCTCTAAAGCTTGCTTTGCAGCATCCTCAAAACTTTTAAGCTCCATAATCTGTGATCCAATATGACAAGTTAAACCAACAAGTTTAAGGCTATCGATTTTAAGGCATTTTTCTACAAGATCTTTTGTAGATTCAATACTCACTCCAAACTTATCAGATTTTCTTCCTGTCTTTGTAAATTCATGAACGCCGGCATCAACGTTTGGATTAAATCTTATAGCTACCGGGGCAGTTTTTTTCATCTCTGATGCGACTTCGCCCAATCTTTTAAGCTCTTGCTCAGACTCAATATTAAAAGAGAGGATGTCACTTTTAATTCCAGCTGCCATCTCTATTTTTGACTTTCCCACTCCTGAAAAAACAATTTTCTTTGAATCTGCACCAGCTAAAAGAACTCGATGCAGCTCACCACCAGATACAATATCAAATCCGCAGCCAGAATTTTTTAAAGCTTTTAAAATTGAAATATTTGACAATGCCTTTACTGAAAAACAAACAAGCCCATTCATGGTGTTGAACGAATTTATATATGCTTTAGCATGTCTTTCAAGAGTAGCTTTGCTGTAAATAAAGATTGGTGTTCCATATCTTTCTGCCACATCCTTTAATGCAACTTCCTCAGCAAATAATTCGCCTTCTTTGTAATGAAAATGATCCATGAAGGAATTTAAATTTTGAAAAGAGTCTCTGCAGGTATCGGTGCTTTCATCCCGCAACCTACAAATACAAAAGCAACTAGCAGTAAAAAGAAAAATAGGCGAACTTTCATTCGCCTATTATGAGTAATTTATTAAAAAAAAACTAATTAGATTAGTATTTGTATTCTTCTTCTTTAAATGGCCCATCTACTGGCACATTAATATATTCAGCCTGCTCACCTGTAAGTTTTGTAATAGTGCCGCCAAAGCCTTGCACCATAAGCTCTGCAACTTCTTCATCTAATTTCTTAGGAAGAACCTTAACTGTTAACATTTGTTTTTGTTTATCTTCATCATTAATGTTTGCAAAGCCTTGTTCATACAAATACATCTGTGCTAAAACTTGGTTAGCAAATGATCCATCCATTATTCTGCTTGGATGACCGGTTGCATTGCCTAGATTAACCAGCCTTCCTTCAGCCAAAAGCAGTATATAGTTTTTACTTTGTAGATCAGGGGTATCTGATGGAGAGGTATCTCTGAATATTCTATGAACTTGAGGTTTAATTTCTTCCCAATACCACTCATCTCGCATAAATTGAGTATCAATTTCATTATCAAAGTGACCTATATTGCATATCACTGCAGTATTTTTAACTGATCGCAACATGGCCTCATCACAAACATTTACATTTCCAGTAGTAGTTACAATCAGGTCTGTGTCTTCAAGCACTCCAAGATTAATATCCTTTACATCTCTTGTTACAACGCCATCATTATAAGTTGCAACAACTTCAAACCCATCCATACAGGCTTGCATAGCGCATATAGGATCAGATTCAGCCACCCTAACAATCATTCCCTCTTGCGCTAAACTCAAAGCAGAGCCCTTTCCGACATCACCATATCCAATGACTAACGCCTTTTTTGAGGAAAGGAACATATCAGTTGCTCTCTTTATCCCATCATTGAGGCTGTGTCTGCAGCCATATTTATTATCATTTTTGGATTTAGTCACCGAGTCATTTACATTAATTGCTGGTACTTTAAGGCTATTATTCTCAAGCATTGCTTTCAGCCTATGAACCCCAGTAGTTGTCTCCTCTGATACGCCATGAATAGTATCTAGCATATCTGGAAATTTAGTATGAACCATATGTGTAAGATCACCGCCATCATCCAGGATCATATTTGCATCCCATGGCTGATCATCTTTAAGAATTGTTTTTTCTATGCACCAATCAAACTCTTCATCTGTTTGTCCTTTCCATGCAAAAACAGGGATTCCGGCTGCAGCGATCGCAGCGGCTGCATGATCTTGTGTTGAGAAAATATTGCATCCAGACCAACGAACTTCTGCACCTAGATCTACTAAAGTTTCAATCAAAACAGCTGTTTGAATGGTCATATGAATGCAACCCATTACTTTTGCACCTTTGAGAGGCTGAGCATCTTTGTATTTAGTTCTCAGAGCCATTAAGGCTGGCATTTCATTTTCTGCTAAAGATATTTCTCTTCTGCCAAAATCAGCAAGGCCCATATCCGCTACTTTATAATCATTCTCCATTATTACTCCAGTAAATTTAAGTGTGCATTTTACCCAAAAAAGATGCGCAGATGCATGTTTATAAGCTTAAATCAGATACTATCGTGAAATTTTATCTGCTTTATCTGTTTTTTCCCAAGTTAGATCAATATCAGACCTTCCAAAGTGCCCATAGGCTGCAGTTGGGAGATAAATAGGTCGCTTTAAATCAAGCATATTAATCAGGCTTTTTGGTCGTAGATCGAACTCTTCCTCAACTATTTTTACAATGGCATCTTTTGATATCTTTTCACTATTGAAAGTTTCTACATGAATAGATGTTGGTTTTGCAACTCCAATAGCATATGAAACCTGAATCTCACAATAATCTGCAAGCCCCGCAGCCACAATATTTTTAGCCACGTATCTAGATGCATATGCAGCAGATCTATCTACTTTTGATGGATCTTTTCCAGAGAAAGCACCCCCCCCATGACGGGCCATACCCCCATAAGTGTCGACAATGATTTTTCTTCCTGTAAGACCACAATCACCAACCGGACCGCCAATAACAAATTTACCCGTTGGATTAATATAAATATTTGTTGAATCAAGAATCCATTCTTCAGGAACAATAGGCTTAATAATTTTATCCATTACCTCTGCTTTAATTTCTTCTTGAGTTACATCTTCGTCATGCTGAGTTGAAAGGACAACAGCAGAGAGGCCTTCAATGGTTTTACCATTATCAGAGTAAATGACACTTACCTGACTTTTTGCATCAGGCCTCAACCATTTAATTTCACCACCCTTCATAACATCAGCTTGTTGTTTAACCAATCTGTGAGAAAGATCAATTGGAAGTGGCATCAATGAATCCGTTTCAGTACAGGCATATCCGAACATTAACCCCTGATCACCAGCTCCTTGCTCTAAATTTTCACCCTCACCCTCAGTTACACCCTGAGATATATCTGGGGACTGCTCAAAGACAAGATTAGTAAATTCACAGGTATCGCCATTAAAACCATATTCATCAGAGTTATAGCCAATATCATTAATTGTTTTTCTTACAATTGGCTCAAGATCGGGGCTTCCTAAAGAGGTAATTTCTCCAGCAATAAAGACCATATTATTTTTAATCATGGTTTCACATGCAACTCTGCTATTAGGGTCCTCTGCTAAATATGCATCTAAAATCGCATCAGATATTTGGTCACATACTTTGTCAGGGTGACCTCCAGAGACAGACTCAGATGTAAAGATATAGCTCATAATTTCCTCGCTAATGTAATTATGTGTAATTTTAATTTTTCACCAAAATTTGGCGTCCTATTTAGCAGTTTAAGCATGCAATCAGGAACAAATCACTTCAATCAAGGAGAATCTTAGTGGTTTTACAAAATAAACTCAAATATATATATAAAAAATTTTAGTCACATATTATGATTGGGTGTCCTAAAATTATTTGCACAAAAATGCACAAAGAACTCGCTAACGCTATTAGGTTTTTATCCATAGATGCTGTTCAAGCAGCCAAATGCGGCCATCCTGGCATGCCAATGGGCATGGCTGATATAGCTGTAGCGCTTTGGAAATATAACTTAAAACATAACCCTGAGAATCCGCATTGGTTCAATCGAGATAGATTTGTGCTATCTAATGGCCATGGATCAATGTTGTTATACAGCCTGCTTCATTTGACTGGGTACAACTTAAGCATTGAAGATTTAAAAAATTTTAGACAAATAGGCTCTAAAACTCCTGGCCACCCTGAATTAGATTTGGGTATAGGAGTGGAAACAACAACTGGCCCTTTAGGTCAGGGTATTGGAAATGCGATAGGCATGGCATTGGCGGAGAAGATGCTAGCAAGTAGGTTTAATCATGCTGGCGGACTTCAACCAATTGATCACTATACATATACCTTTCTTGGTGATGGCTGTTTAATGGAGGGAATCTCTCATGAGGTTTGCTCATTTGCTGGCACCCATGGGCTAGGAAAGTTAATTTGTTTTTATGATCAAAATGGAATTTCAATTGATGGAGAGATAACAAACTGGTTTACAGATAATACTGTCCAAAGATTTGAAAGTTATGATTGGCAGGTGCTTCAAGTAGACGGCCACAATGTAGACCAAATTTTAGAGGCCATAAAAAATGCACAAGCAGAATCAAGCCGACCAACCTTAATTTGCTGTAAGACAGAAATTGGATTTGGATCACCAAACAAAGCAGGAACATCGGGTGTGCACGGGTCTCCTTTAGGCGATGACGAGATAACAAAAACAAGAAATCAGCTGGGATGGGAGCATGGCCCCTTCGATATTCCTAAGAACATCAAATCTGAATGGGATGCTAAAGAGGCTGGTTCTAACCTTAATTCTGAATGGGATGCGCTAATGGATGAATATTCTAAAAAGCATCCATTGCTTTTTAATGAATTAGAACGATTAATTAATAATAAATTTCCCAATGACTTTGAAAAACATTATGAAGAGTTTCTAGAAGGATTAGTTGCGGCCGATCAAAAAGATATGGCGACTCGGAAAGCTTCAGAGGTTTGCTTGAATTTCTTTTGCGAGCAATTGCCTGAGCTTATTGGTGGATCAGCTGATCTGACCGGATCAAATAATACTTATTCTTCAGCTAGCTCTGAATTACTCCCTGACAATCCGCAAGGAAACCACATATTTTATGGAGTAAGAGAGTTTGGAATGACAGCCATGATGAATGGAATGCTTTTGCATGGTGGAATAAAACCATATGGTGGAACGTTTTTGGTGTTTATGGATTACGCCAGGAATGCAGTTCGGTTGGCTGCCCTTATGGAGATTCCAAATATTTTCGTCTATACCCATGACTCTATAGGATTGGGAGAAGACGGCCCCACCCATCAACCAATTGAGCACCTTGTTACCCTTAGGGCAACTCCAAATTTACACAATTGGAGACCAGCAGATGTCATTGAGACTGCGGTGGGATGGAAAGAAGCAATTTCCTCTTCAAAGACCCCTCATAGTCTTATTTTATCAAGACAAAATCTACCGCACATTCAAAGAACCAAAGACCAGATTGATTTGATTGAAAATGGAGGCTATCTCCTTTCTTATGAGGAGGATGCTGACATTACACTAATAGCATCAGGCAGCGAAGTTCAGTTAATTATCGCAGCCGCCAAATCAATTCAAAACGAGGGACTTAAAGTAAATGTAGTATCCATGCCATGCCTTGATAAGTTCTATCTTCAAGATAAGGTTTATAGAGATAGCGTTGTGGCTCCTGAGATACCCAAGCTGGTTGTAGAGGCCCTGCATCCTGATTCTTGGCAAGGCTTGGTAAATCTCAAAGATACTATTATTGGCATGAACACTTTCGGTGAAAGCGCTCCAGCAAGCGAGTTGATGGTAAAGTTTGGTTTTACAGAAGACAACATAATCACTGAAGCAAAAAAACTAGTTTCATAATGAGAAAATTGGGCGATACAGATGTCTTTAATAAGACGGTCGCTCTTAGGGTTGACTTAAATGTCCCCGTAAAAGATGGCAAAGTTCTCGACGACACAAGAATTCTTGCAATTATTCCAACCCTTCAATACCTAAAAAACCAGAACTCAAAAACAGCATTGATTTCACATTTTGGAAGACCCGAACCAGGAACTGACGATGAAAAATTTTCATTACTTCCTGTGGCTAAAAGACTTGAAGAAATTTTTGATACGAAGATTCTTTTGTTTCAATCTTTGCAAGATGTTAACTTTAATAACGACATTTCTTTGGTTGAAAATATTAGATTTATGCCAGGCGAGGTTGTAAATGATACAGATCTTTCCAGTCAACTATCTAAACTAGCTGATGTATATATTTTTGACGCTTTTGGAGCATCTCATCGTTCCCATGCTTCAACTTTTGGTGCAATTAAGGCATCTCAAGCATCCTGTGCTGGATTTTTGTTAGAAGAGGAAACAGATGCATTAATAAAAGCTATGCGCTCCCACGAAGCTCCAACTTTATCTATTGTAGGGGGCTCAAAAGTGTCTTCAAAATTAGAGGCTATTAAAAGTCTTTTACATGTCTCAAATGAGGTGTTGACTGGAGGAGGCATCACAAATACCTTTTTAAAAGCGAGTGGAAATAATATAGGAACTTCGCTTTGTGAAGATTCAATGATTGAGCATGCCAAAGATCTACTTGCGACTTCTAAAATATTATTGCCGGAAGAAGTAGTGGTTAGCAAAAGTATCCAGTCAGGTGAATCAAGGGTATGTAGCATTGATGCAGTTCAAGATGATGAAATGATACTTGATCAAGTTCTTAGCCCAGAAGCCTCTGAAAAGATCGCTATTGCCAAAAAAATTATTTGGAACGGGCCTGTCGGCGTATTTGAGCAAAAGCTTTTTTCAAAAGGAACCCAAGAACTTGCTCAAGCAATTGCGTCCTCAAATGCTTATAGTTTGGCTGGAGGAGGAGAAACTCTTTTAGCCATTAAAATGTTTATAGATAAGAGTAATATTTCATATTGCTCAACCGGCGGCGGTGCTTTTCTTGAATTTGTGGAGGGAAAAGAGCTACCATCATTGTCTGCCCTGGGCTTTAAATTTTGAAAAGGAGAAAACTATGTCATTAAATACACTAGAAGAAATAGCAAATTATATTGTCTCAGATGGAAAAGGAATTCTTGCGGCTGATGAAAGCAATCCAACTTGTGGTAAGCGTTTTGATTCTATAGGTGTTGAAGCTACAGAAACTAACAGGCGTGATTACAGAGAAATGCTATTTAGGGCTGATGGCATGCAAGACAATATTGGCGGAGTTATTTTATTTGATGAAACAATTAGACAAAACACCGAAGATGGCACGCCATTAGTTGAATTAATTAGAAATCAAGGAGCTTTGCCTGGCATTAAGGTTGATAAAGGCTTGGCGCCATTAGAATCTTCTCCCGAGGAAACAGTTACTCAGGGATTGGATGGACTAGATGAAAGGTGTAAAGAATATGTTTCACTTGGAGCAAAATTTACTAAGTGGAGAGCAGTTATTAAAATATCTGAGAGCATACCAACAGACGAGTGCATTGAGGCAAATATGCAGGCATTAGCCAAATATGCAAAGATTGTTCAAAATAATAATATGGTTCCTATGGTTGAACCAGAAGTTTTAATGGATGGAAGTCATTCAATTGATCAATGCTATGAGGTAACTAGCAAATCTTTAAAATCACTTTTTAATTGCTTAAAGGATGAAGGGGTTAATATTGCTGGCACTATTCTAAAACCTAATATGGTAACGTCTGGATCAACTGCAGAGAGCCAAGCATCAGTTAAAGAGGTAGCAGAGATGACCGTTAAATGTCTTAATGAGAATGTTCCTTCAGATCTTCCAGGTGTAACCTTTCTTTCAGGCGGCCAATCTGATGTTGATGCTACTGCTCATTTAGACGCTATGAATAAGATCGGCGGTTTTCCATGGAAGTTAAGCTTCTCCTATGGAAGAGCATTACAGCAACCATCTTTAAAGGCTTGGCTTGGCAAGGAAGAAAACGTTCCTCAGGCTCAAGATGCTCTTTCCCATAGAGCATTAATGAATAAGCTTGCTGCAAATGGTGCTTGGAACTCAGGTCTAGAAAACTAAGCCCAATTACTTTGCAAGCTTTAGCTCAGCGAGTCTCATTTGCAAAGATATGCATTGATGCTAAGACTCATTCTTCAATCAATGAAGGAATTTTGGCTTACGTATGCTTTGAAAAAGATGACAATGAAGAGGTAATAGAAAAATTTATAGCTAAGATCATAAATTTTTGCTTTTTTAAAGGAGATAGAAGCATAATGTCTGCAAGTTTAAAGGATATAGGCGGAGAATTGATGATTATTAGCCAATTTACCTTATCTGCTGTAACGGATAAAGGCAATAAACCTAGCTTTCATAGAGCAGCAAGTACTGAAAAAGCCAATTTTCTTTATGACTTATTAATAGAAAGACTTAATGAATGTCCAATAGATTGTCAGTCAGGGGTGTTTGGGTCTGATATGGATATTCATTCAGCGAATGCTGGACCTGTGACTTTTTCGTTTAAGATATAAATTTATGACCAACCAATTAGATAGTTTTGCTGCAGAAGTAGATGCTTGGATTGAAGATAATTGTCCTAGAAGAATTAGAACGCCAATGCCTGCCTCTGAACAGGTATGGGCCTCTTCTGAGATTAAATTTCCTACTGCCGATTCTAAAATCTGGTTTGATGCAATGGTATCTAAGGGCTGGTGCACACCAGAATGGCCAGAAGAATATGGGGGCGGAGGTTTATCTTTTGAAGAAGCAAAAATTTTACGAAGCCGCTTAAAATTTTTTGGGTGCAGACCTGCTCAGATAAATTTTGGTATTTCGATGCTAGGACCTGTGATTTTAGAGTTCGGTACGGAGGCTCAAAAAAAAGAATTTTTACCAAAGATTTCCAGGGGTGAGATTTGGTGGTGTCAGGGATTTTCTGAACCAGGCGCTGGATCAGATTTAGCAAATGTCTCAACCTCGGCAGAACTTAAGGGCAATGAGTACATAATAAGCGGGTCAAAAATTTGGACATCTGAAGCTAATAAAGCTGATTGGATGTATTGTTTAGTTAGAACAGCCAAAACAGAAAAGAAACAAGCCGGCATATCTTTCATCCTATTAAATTTAAAGCAACCTAATATAGAGATTAAACCCATTAAGCTTTTGAGTGGTCAATCCCCCTTTTGCCAAGTTTTTTTTGATGATGTTGTGGCCAGTGAGTCCCATAGAATTTCTAATGAAAATGATGGCTGGAAAGTGGCAAAGAGACTCCTTGAATTTGAGAGGACCATGATGGCAGATCTTGGTAGTGAGGGAGCTGTTGATATTGAACCAATAAAAACTTATAAAAATAG
>Ga0207992_1000293_pt1 | contig 26462 bp, 33 predicted proteins | sample ETN02SmetaG_FD_185788 | JGI IMG/M metagenome (GOLD analysis project Ga0207992, IMG submission 185788) | Marine microbial and viral communities from oxygen minimum zone, Eastern Pacific Ocean - ETNP2014F10-02SV255 (SPAdes) (version 2) | ecosystem: Environmental > Aquatic > Marine > Oceanic ...
ATATGAGATATTAAATTTACTTATTTTTTGTGCTTTGTTTTTTCAAGCACCTTTGATAAGAAACCCATATTTTATTGTCTATGCTTTTCAAATTAATGGCTTTAATTCCAATGGTTGCTGAATTCTTTACTGATCCTTTTACTCAGTTAATTGTAATTTTGAGCATCTTTGGAATTGGTTTGTCTCAAGGAATTTTTTTAGGTAGAGCAATTCTCATTAGATTTCCACGATTACAAAATCATCTAAAAACAGTATCTGTATCATTATTTATTTTATTTTTAATCAATACTGTTCTTAGTGTTCCACGATTTCAGTCTCCTGAAAAAATTGAACTTACAAACTTAGCTGTAACAAATCCAAATGAGTTAGTTTCAACTGTTTTTTTGATTTTTGGAATGAATACTGGATTTTTGACTGTACTTGCCTTTTCTATCATGGTGATGACTTTTGTAATTTTAAAAGTTACAAACTTACATGGAATAGTAAAAGGATTTGTTTTCTTTTTTAGTAGTTTATTATTGATATTCACTGCATTAAGTCGATTTACTGATCTTACTCCTAGTTCCTTTGAAGTTTTGTTGTATTTTCTTTATCAACTGGGTGTAACAATTGGAATTCTTTTGGGTACTATTCGGAAAATCAAACCTCCTAAGCTGGATTTAAAATAATCTCAAAGGTTTAAATGATATATTTTTAAATAATTTTTGACATCGAATTCAAACCGTTCGGGGAACAAGCCGGCAGTCCATGCGTTGGACTGTCGGCCCCATTATTTTAAAAAGTTTAAAATTATTTCTTAGAAATACTTTATACGTAAAATAATTCTAATTCTGATTATGAATAAATTTATCACAATTGGTGATGAAAAAATCAGTATTACTGAAATTGAAAATGCAAAAACTATTCCTGAATTATTACAAACTAGAGTTCAGTATGCCATCTTAGATCAATTAAACGATATGGTTGCACGTTCTGGAATGGGAAATCCTGATGAAGTAAAAAAATTAGTACTTAGAGATATTGCATTTAGTAGAGGTGGATATTCTTCATCTTTTACTTTTCAAATGGCTAATCAGGCAGTGAATATTACTGAAGCTGATTTTACTAGTGAAAAAAGTATTTCTGAATTATTGGTTTTACGTATTGAACATGCAATAATGGATCAATTAAATTATTTGATTTCACAATCTGATAATCCTGAAAATTCTTTAAAAAAAATTAAAGATGGTCTTATTGTTGATGTTGAAAAAATAATTAGTGAATACAATTTACCTGAAAAAAATGATGTTGATTAATTCTATTAAAACTATTTTTTTGAATTAATTTAATGATGATAAGGTTTTAACTTGTTGATTGACATAATCAAAACCTTCTTGCCAGAATTTTGGTGATCTAATATCAAAACCATGTTCTGATAATAATTTTTCAGGTTTTTTTGAACCTCCTGCTGATAAAATATCGATATATGATTTGACAAAATCATTACCTTCTTTTTTATATCTTTGAAATAGTGATAATGCTAACAAATTCCCAAATGAATACGCATAGCAATAAAATGGTGTATGGTAAAAATGAGGAATACAACTCCATTCTATTCCAAAATCTTCAGAAAGATTTACTGAATTCCCAAATTGCTCTTTTAAATTTTGTAAATACACTTTGGAAATTTCATCAATTGTTGTGCCTTTACTAATTATGTTGTGAGCATCAACTTCAAAAATTGTAAAAAATGATTGTCTGAGAATTGTTGCGTATAAATCATCAATTTTTTCAGCCAACATGATCTTTTTTTGGTCATCAGAAATTTTCTCAGATAAATTGTCATACAGTAATAATTCTGAAAATGTGGATGCTGTTTCAGCTAGTGGTAATGGTGCATCTTGAACTAATATTGATCTATCTTGTGCTGCTTGACTATGAACTGCATGTCCCAATTCATGTGCTAAAGTAAAAACATCTCTGGATTTCCCAGTAAAATTAACTAAAACATAAGGTGTAATTTTTGGTGTAAGTGTACTGCAAAATGCTCCATCTCTTTTTCCTGGTCTTACAGATGAATCAATATGATTTTCATTGAATACTTTTCTGGCAAATTCTTCTAATGTACTGCTAAATTTACCTAGTGATTCAAACACTAGTTTTACTGACTGATTATATGAATAATTTTTTTCTTTAATTTTTGATGCTGCTGGTGCATAAAGATCATATCTTTGTAATTTTTTCATATCTAGCATTTTTGCTTTTTGAAAAAAGAATTTCTGAAAAACAGGTGAATTTTTTCGGCAAATTGTAAGAAGTGATTCTATCGTTTTATCATCCACGTCATTACCGATGTTTCTCATTGAAATTGGATTTTTGTATCCTCTAAGATCTATTCCCTCATTTTTCCAATTTAGAACAATGTTTTGATAAATTTCTCCGATTACACCTTTGTTTTCTGTATATTTTGTAAGAATTGTTTTGTAAGCAGTTTCTCTAATTTTTGGATTTGTGCTTCTAACATAATTTGTTAATTCTTCTCTTGTCATCACTTTTGTTTTGCTACCAATTTTCATTTTATATTCAAAGGCATTGGTAATTTTATCATACAACTTTACAAGTGCAGAAATTCCTGTAACATCTAATGTGTTGATTATTTTTTCTTCAGACTCACTTAATGCGTACTTTGCAAACAATCTTTTGTATGTAAGATATTCTTTCAATTCTCCTGTTTCTTTCATTAGTCTAGTTGCATTTTTTTCATCTACTTGTGTTTTCCACCATAAATCAAAAAATAAAATTTTGTTTGAAATTTCTGAACCTAATTTTGACATTTGAGTCATAAGTGAAGTTGCTTCATCTGATTGAGTATTTGATGAATATGCCAATGATGCATAGCCTCCGATTTTACTCATTTTATGAGAAATTTCTTCAACTTGTTCTAAAATCATTTTAAATTGTTTTGATGACATTTTTGGATTTAATTTTGATTTTATTTTTTCAAATTTTTTTGCTTGATTTTCTAAATCTTTAATTTGTTTTTGAAATGCAGAACTTTTTGGATTTTTTGCTAATTCTGATAAATCCCATTCCCCAAGTTCATACTGTTTCATATTTTTTCTATTTTACAACTATTAAAAAATGAATAGCTTTTGTGATCTATTTTGATTCTTGTTCTTTGATTATGTTTAATGTCATGCTAGTTTTGAGATTTGGTAATCCTCTGATTGCTCTAGTAATCACATCTTGTAACACTTCTTCGCAAGATGATTCTATTCTACATATGACATCATAATATCCAAAAACTACGTCTGCTTCTTTGATTTCTGGTATCTTGCAAAGATTTTTCAATGTTGGGTATTCATGCCCTTTTTCACAATGAAACACAACATATGCTTGGCTAGAATTTTTGCCAAGCATTGCACCAACAAGTTTTTCTGCGATTTGAAATAATTGCCCTGATTCTGAACTCGTTAATGTCATACTGGAATGAATTTTTGGAATTTTTCTAATTTGTTTAGTTACAATTTCTTGAATTTTCTCATCTGTAGTGCATTCAATTTGTGCAACAATATCGTATAGCCCAAGTGTTCCATGAGCTTCTTTAATTCCTACAATTTCTTTCAATGACTGTATTACTTCTTTTTCTTCTCCTAAATCACAATTCATCATGATGTATGCTTTTGCCATTAAGAATAATCTCCTACTGTGATCTTAATTTTATCAATCATCCTAAAATTTATGCATTTTAAGCATAAAAGTTTTCATAAGTTATTTTTTAATTAATTTCACAAATATCTCTAAAAATACTCTTCATGGATGTAACACCATTTCCAAATATCTTCTGGAATCGCTTTCATGACTGGATGACCTGTTTCTTTGAAATGTTTTGTTGCATGTTTTCCAATTGAAGAATCACAACATCCTACATGTCCACATGTAAGACACATTCGAAGTGCAACTGTTGGCATGTGTTCTTTTTCACATTCTTCACATTTTGCAGTATTTGGAAAAATGTTATTCTTTTTTTGTAAGAAATGTTCGCATTCTTTTTGCATTTTCTTAATATTTTTTTAATGTCTCTTTGTATCTCTTAATGGATTCAATAATTACTGATTTTGCATCTTTTGATGACTTCCATCCGATGATTTCTACTTTTTTCCCTTCTAGCTCTTTGTATACTTGGAAGAAGTGAGCAATTTCTGAGCGATGATGATCCTCTATATTTTCAATATCTGTTGTGTGTAGGTATCTAGGATCATTTGTTGATACACAAATAATTTTGTCATCTGGTTCTCCGTCATCTTTCATTTGTAGTAATCCAATTGGTCTTGATTCAATCAAAATGCCTGGAAATGTTGGATTAGTTACAAGAACTAATGCATCTAATGGATCCCCGTCTTCTGATAATGTCTGTGGAATTAGTCCATAGTCTCCTGGATAGTGAAATGGGGAAAACAATACTCTGTCTAATTTAATTAAATTATTTTTTTTGTCGTATTCATATTTATTCATAGATCCTTTTGGAATTTCTACTATGGCATTAATAATTTCTGGAACATCTGTTCCTGTCTCTATGTCGTGCCAAAAATTTTTACTCATTTTATAGCTGTTCTGATAAATACTTAGTATATGATTCTATGGGATTTATTTTTAGATTATTTCATTTGTGTTAGGAATGACTTTGAATATCTTAACTGTATATTCTCCTTCAAAAATATCTGTAAATTGTCCCGTTTGCGTATCTAGGTTTCTAACTCTGAATTTATACTCATATGATCCATCCCCTTTGGCATCAATTTGTGCGATGTGTACTGCCTCATCTCCTTTATAGAACTGAATAATTACTGGATATCTTTCAGCTACATCTGATGCTGATCCATATACTGTTCCCCATGGCAGTGTATTATTTTCAGGAACTGTTAGTGTTGTAATTGTAGTTTCTAAACTAACTTTTTCATTAATTGGCGTAACAGTAATTTCATTTGTTACTGCAGATGCAGTATTTGGAATTATCATTATTGATAATAATGCAATAATTGATGTCATTGCAAGTAGGCTGATTTTTTTATTCATTACGTAATTTGTAATTTCAAAGTTCTTTAAATAATTTATTATTAATTTCTACTAGATTACTCTTTTATTCTAAAACATCATAATATTGATTGAGACGTTGAGTCAACAAGTCTTTATAATCTTCAGTTTTTTTCACAAATTCCATTCTTGAATTTTTTTCACTACTTACTAAAATGACTACTTTTTTAACCTCAATACCTGTTAACTCCTTGAACATTTGCGCATATGCTGTACCTTGGATGAAGTGATCTGTCATCCATTCTTCTTTTTGATTACTTCTTTTTGTTTTGTAATCAATTATTGACAATTCTCCATCATAATTTGCAATACAATCTGATGTCCCTGCTAATTTCATTTTGTTACTGTATAATCTTAATTCTGTTCCATGTACATCATTGATTTTTTGTAAAAATGGAATTAGATTGTTAAAATGTGCAACTGATAGTAATCGAACTTCATCTGTTTGTTTTACTTCATTAATATGATTTTCAATTAATTTGTGAGTTTCTGTGCCTATGATTGCCGCCTCTTGAGTAATGTAATCTGCAGCTATTTCTTGTTCTTTCCAATTCTCTAAACTTTCTTTTTTTTCTAATGCCATTGTTTCGTGCAGTATTGTTGTAATCGATGGATATATTTCTCCCGATGGAGTTTGGTAAAAATGTGCATTATCTCTTTCAATTAATTCTGCTTGTTTGAAATTAATTGGAATATGATTATACAATGACATTTTCTTTGATACTAAATCATCTCATATAGTTATTTTGAATTTAATTTTTAGAAATTTGATTAATTAAAATAATTTTAATTAATGGACCGGATGGGATTTGAACCCACGACCCTTGCGGGAATTTCTTCCTTACGCAGTGTGAGTGCGTCATCCAAACCAAACTAGACGACCAGTCCAAATTCTTTATGAAATAGGTGGTTTTCTATCTTTACTTTTTTGATATTTTGTAATTACCTAACCTTTTTGTATGAAATATGAAAATATTTTTCATAACTTTAAAAGAATTTGATACTTTAATTGATAGAATGACTTTGGCGCTAGATTCTGCTAATAATCTAGGCCAATTTACAACTTCAGTTAAAATATTATTTCAAATGAATGAGGAATTGCCTGATGATTTACAATTATCTTTTGAAGAAATAGATGATCCTAATGAAGCAAAATCATTTGTCAAAAATAATGAATCTGCTTTAAAATTTGCAATTCGAGAATATCGAGAAAGATTGATGTTATCTTAATTCTATTTCTTAACGCCGAGATTTCTATTCTTTAATCTCAAGTATGGATTTCTGCATCTTCTACATCTTGTTGCCCCTACGTCATTTCTAGCTCCACATTTGAAGCAAATTCTCATAACTAATCGTGCTTGTTGTGCGATTCGTTTCTTTTCAGGGTCTGTAATTGGCATTTAATTCTCTCCTCAATCTCTTCCTTTTATTCTAATCTATTTTTCCATTTTTCCTGCTAATAGAACTGGTACTTCTGCTGGTCTTTTAGCTACTGGAATATTTGCTTTGTTAAACATTGAAACCTTTGATTCTGCTGAACCATAAGTTCCCATTACTATTGCACCTGCATGTCCCATTCTTTTTTCTTTAGGAGCTGCTCTTCCTGCAATATATGCAACAGCTGGTTTGCTAAATCCTGAATCAATAATCTTTTGGGCTAACATTTCTTCAGAATCTCCTCCAATCTCTCCTACTATTACTAATCCTTCTAAATCTGAAATATCTTTGACCATTTCAAATGCATCAATTAATCTGGTGCCGTTTACCGGATCTCCACCAATCCCAATTGTAATTGATTGTCCAAATCCTGCATTAGTTAATGCATCAGAAATTTCATAAAGTAAAGTTCCGCTTTTTGATAGTACTGCAATTTTACCTGCTTTGAAAGGCATTGGAGGCATAATTCCTATTTTAATTAATTCTGGAATCATTAATCCTGGTGTATTTGGTCCGATGATTACTGCACCTTTCTCTTTTGCTAATTGTAATGCTTCCATGGTGTCCCTAACTGGAACATGTTCTGGAATTGCAACTAGTAATTTGATTCCTGCATTTAATGCATCTTTAGCTGCTTGTAAGAAAAATTTTGCTGGAACAAAAACAATTGAAATCTGTGCGCATGTTGCATCTACTGCTTCTTGCATTGAATTGTATATTGGAATTGTTTCTTCAAATTTTTGTCCACCTTTACCCGGAGTGACTCCTGCAACTACGTTAGTTCCATATGATATCATTTGTTTTGCATGAAGCGAACCATATGCGCCTGTGATGCCTTGAACAATTACTCCTTTTTTACCATAATCTGCATCTTCTGGTTTTCCTTTCAATAATCCAAAAATATCTGTCATTTTTTTACTCCCATTACTGCAGCATTAATTGCTTCTTCAACTGAATCAAAGATATTTGTTCTAGAACCTTGCAGCATTTCTTTTGCTTTTTCTGATTCTGTTCCCTTTAATCTTGAGAAAACTGGTAAATCAATTAAATTATTTTCATATGCTTTAAGAAATGCTTCTGCCACTACTGTAGTTTTGACAATTCCTCCGTAAAGATTTACTAAAATTCCTTTTACTCTATCTAATTTACTAATCAAAGTTAATGCTTCATAAACTGATTCAGTAGTTGCACCACCGCCAACATCTAAGAAACATGCTGGTTTTCCTCCATTATCTGATAACATATCTAATGTTGACATTACAAGTCCTGCACCGTTTCCTACTACTGCAATATCTCCATCTAATTCAACTAATGAAAATCCACTTTTTTCAGCTTGTTCTTCTATTTCTGATTTTTCTTGATATTTTTGTAATTCATCGTGTCTGAAATTTGCATTATCGTCTGTTACAAATTTTCCATCAAGTGCTGTCACTGTATCGTCTTGCATAATTGCAAGTGGATTAATTTCTACTAATTCTGCCTCTTTTTCAATTGTAAGTTTTGATAATTTCTTTAATGTGTCTGCTACACCTTCAGCTATACTTCCTTCTAGTCCCATTTCCTTTGCAACTTCGTTTGCAATTTCGTCTGAAACTTCTCCTAATCCTATTTCTTTAATAATTTGATTTTTAACTGATTCAATTTCAACTCCTCCTTCAGCTGATGCAATGATTGTGTAACATCTTTTTGAACGATTTAAAAATATGGATAAGTATAATTCTTTTTTAATATCTGCCATTTTTTCTAATAAAATTGCTCTTGCTTTTTCACCTTTAATTTCTAAATCCATTACTTGTGGATATTTTAATTCAAATTCATCATCATTTTGACATTTTTGGATACCTCCTGCTTTACCTCTGCCTCCAACAGGAACTTGGATTTTAATTACAAACGGATATCCTAATTCTTTTGCATGTTTTCTACCTTCTTCGATATTAGTTGAGGATATGCTATCTAATAGACTGATTCCATATTCTCGAAAAAGCTCTTTTGCTTGAAATTCTAAAAGTTGCATGCAAGAGTGATGGATTTTACGGTCTTTATATACTTATGAGGCTATTTCAATTGCTCTTGAAGAAAATCAATCATTTCTAAAAATCGATCTTTACTTTTTCTTAACAATTCTTGAGGGTACTCTTCAATTCTAAAAACAAATTGTTGGTGGAAATTTGGGACAAGGATTCCTCCTGATGTAACCATTTGTTCAATAACATATCCGTTGGTAAGACTACAGACAATTTCTTCATATGATTCATCCTCTTCATCTAGGGTTTGTCTGTACAAAATTATTGGTCTGTTTGTTTTTGCAACAATATCTGATCCCTTTTTTAATAGATCTGATAACTGTTGAATTTGCCATGCATCCAGACTAATCTGTTTTACCATGATTATCTTAGGTGATTTTTCTATTTAACCGTGATAAAACAAATCATGTTAACTATTTGTCTTCAATTAAATCACAATTTTAAAAAAGAAAGAAAATGGTTTGGCATTTATGCCATATCTAATGCTCTAGAATGTTTTCCAGTATGTGGTCTTTCCCCAGAATACTTTCTTCTCATGTGTCCTGATGGTCTTCCGTAGATTAGCTCTAAGAACCATGACTCATGTTCAATCTCTTCAGCAAGAATGTCTTTTGCAATATCATATGTAACTGGATCTTTTCCAAATGTCATTTGACAAATTTTATTCCAATTAACAATTGCACCCTGTTCTGCTTTGAGACATTTTTCTAGAATTGCTTTATGATCTGTTGGATTTGGTGGAAGCTGTAAGAATTCACAACCTGAAATTTTGATAAATTCTGTTGCATCATTTGGAAGTATTCCTCCTAATTGATAGATTCTTTCAAGACATGATTCAAAGTGACTGAGGTCCTCTAGCCTTGCATCCTCAATTATCCCTTTGAGTCCTTCTCCTTCCATGCCTGTACAATGTGCTCTGAGGTTAGTAAAGTAATAGTATGCTGTAAATTCAACTGCAGCATTTGTGATTAATTCCTTTACTAATTCGTCAACATCTAAGCCGTTTTGTTTTAAAACGTTAATTCCAACAACATGTGGATTTGAATCAGACATTCTTTTAGATAAAAAATGATTCACATAAAAATATTACATTAAATCCTATTCTACTGATATTTTGATTTTTTGGCCATCAATATCATCATCTTTGTATTCTTTACATGATTTTTCAAAATTCACTTTTTTTACTCGTACAAGAAATGCCAAATCATCATTTTTTTCTTTAATCATTTCTAATGATTCCTCGTCTAATTCTAAAATTGATGCCACTTCTAAAACATCTGTTGGGTTGTATCCTCTTTCTTTTCTAAGAGTTTGTAACCTTCTTGCGATATCTTTTACCAATCCTTTTGCCATCATTTCCTTGTTTCTTGAAGTTGAAATGAACACTGTGAATCCATCTCTTTTTGCTACTGCAAAATTCTCTTTTGAATCAAAATCTACTATGAAGTCTTCTTTGTCTAATGAAATAATATCATCATCAATTTTAAAATCATATTTTCCATCTTTTTGTATTGATGAAATGATTTCATCAGGATTTGTTTCTGAAAATATACTTACCAATTTTCCCATATGCTGTTTTGCTTTTGGCCCAATTTTTTTTCTTTCCAATTCTAATGTGGATTTAACTGGCAAACCCAATTCTTTTAATTCTAATAATTGTTCTAATCCACTTTCCTTTTCTGTTTCAACAATATTGAATTTTTCAACATTAAGTTGTGATTTTAATAGGTCTGACAACGACTCTAGTTTTACTTTTTGATTTTTCTTAACGCAAATTTGTGCTTCATTTAGTGGCCATCTTCTTTTTAATTTTCCTTTCATTCTTGCTGCTGCTGAAATTGATACTACATCTTTCATAATATCAAATGACTCTTCAATCTCTTCATTTACCAATGATTCTTTGTATTGCGGCCATTTATCAAGTAGGATACTTTGTTTTCCTTCAAAAACAGTTTGGTAGAGATGTTCACTAGTAAACGGACAAAACGGATGTATCAAAATATCTAATGTTTTGAGAACTTCGTTTAGTACTGCATAAATCGCAAGACGCCTATTCTTTTTTTCTTCTGACTCATCCCATAATTCTCCTCTAGTAATTGGAATGTAGATCTGACTGAGATTATTAATTATAAAATCATCTATTGCTTTTGCTCCCTCATGGAATTTGCATGTTTGATTTTTTTCTGTAATTTTTTGAATTAATTTCTGAAGTTTGGATAATAACCAAATATCTGGTGATGTTAGGGAATCATTGTTTTTAGCCCATTCAATTGTATTTGTAGTGTCAAAATTATCATATTGACTATTTTGCTTAAAGTAAAGATGTAGATTGAATAATGTGTTGATTACTTGATATGGTCTTGACATTAATTCATCTGTACTGAAACTAAGTGGCTCAATTGGACTTGCTTTCCACATGAAATAAAATCGTATCAAATCTACTGGATATTTTTCTAATAGTTCTGCACCTTCCAAAACATTTCCTTTACTTTTACTCATTTTTCCTCCTTTCTCATCTAGTACATGTCCTTGAAACAAAAATGACTTGTATGGTGGGGTTGCACTATTGTTTAGAATCACGTTTTCAATTAGTAATGTGTATGCCCAACCTCTTGTTTGATCTATCCCTTCTGTAAAAAATGGTGCTGGAATTTCTTTTTCATATTCTTCATTTGTTAATGATGAAAATGGTGCAGAGCCACTGTTGTGCCATGTATCTAAAACATATTCTTCTCTTTTTGTTTTTACACTGTTACATTTTTTACATTTGATTGTAATGTTATCAATCCATGGTCTATGTAATTCAAAGTTTGGTCCATCTGGTAACTTGTCTGCTGATTCTACAATTTCTTTTCTTGTGAAAAACCAATTTTTTTCACCACAATCTTCACAACTCCATACAGGTAATGGACAACCCCATATTCTTTCTCGTGAAATACACCACGGATGTCTTTCTTTAATAATTCCTAAAAATCTATTTTTTGGTTGCTCAAAAAAATATTCTACACTTTCTGCTGCATCTATTGCTTTATTGTCCAACCTATCTAATTTGTAAAACCATCCTCTTCTTGCAAGCCAAACAATTGGATGATGTGATCTCCAACAAAGTGGGTACTTGTGTTTAATTTTTCCAATTTTCACTAATGCATTATGTTCTTTCAGATCTTCAACAATAGGCCTATCTGCATCTCTGACAAACATTCCTTCATATTTTCCTGCCTGATTTGTAAATTTCACTTCATCATTAATTGGACTAAAAATTTTCACTTTTCTTTTATTTGCTATTTTGATATCTTCTTCACCATTTGCTGGTGATAGATGTACTAATCCACTACCTGTACTTGCATCAACAAATGATTCTGAAACTGCAATATGATAATTATCTAATTTTGAACATTCATTTAATTCTGGAATTAAATCTAATAATGGATGGATGTATTTTTTTCCCTCAAATTCTGAACCTTTGATGGTTTTTTGAATTTCATGTTTCTCAATTTTTGCCTCTGACATGAATTCCTCTAATCTTGTTTTACCTACAACCCATGTTTCATTTTCTACTTTTACATATGCATAATCTTCATCTGGATTCAATCCTACCATTGCATCTGTAACAAGTGTAAATGGCATTGTAGTCCATACAATCAAAAATACATCTTCATCTACTAGTTTTACTTTATAATATAATGATGGATCCTTGACTTCTTCATATCCTTGATTTACTTCTGCATGACTAAGTGATGTTTGGCAACTTGGACAATATGCAATTACTGTAAAATCTTCTTCTAAAATTTTATTTTCATATGCCTTTTTGAGAACTTGCCATTCTCTTTCTATGAATTGATCTTTGAAAGTCCAATATGCTTTTTCATGATTAAATGACATTCCAAGTGCATTATCAACTTCCACCCAAGTTTTGTTGAATTTTTCTACAATTTTTTTACACTCTGAAACTATTCTTTCGACTCCAAATTCTTTGATTGCTTCTGTTTTTCCACCTGAAACTCCTAGCTCTTTTTCAACTTGTAACTCTACTGGAAGTCCTTGGGTATCCCATCCACCATTAAACTCAATCTTTTTGCCTTGCAATGTGTTAAATCTATACCATAAATCTTTGATTACTCTGCCTCTAAGATGGCCTGCATGTGGAATTCCGTTCATTGTTGGAGGACCTTCAATGAATCTTATTTTTTCAGGTTTGTCAGATGCAAAAATTAACTTTTCAATGTCTATTGATTTAGTGTATTCTTTAATTTCAGATTCTATTGCTTTTGCATCAAATTTTGAATTTAATTCCATCTGGATTTTGATATGTTTGTGGCATTATAAAGATAAACAGATTTTCTTAGAATTGGATTATATTGTTGGGCTACTGACATTTTTTATTGGTAAATATTCTTGTAGTTGGTTCTGGTGGACGAGAGCATGCATTATCTTGGAAATTATCTCAAAGCAATCACGTTGAAACCGTTTATACTGCTCCTGGAAATGGCGGTACTGAGAATAATGTTGCAATTGATATCAATGATTTAGATGGATTAGCTGAATTTGCACAAAAAAATAATTGTTTTACTGTAGTCGGTCCTGAAGATCCATTAGCTTCTGGTATTGTAGATAAATTCAATAAATTAAACCTCAAAGTTTTTGGCCCTTCTCAAGCAGCTGCACAACTTGAATCAAGTAAAATTTGGGCAAAAAATTTCATGAAGAGAAATAATATTCCTACTGCCAGATTTGAAATATTTGATAATGCTCAAAAGGCTATTGAATATGTCCAATCCATTGATTTCAATGTTGTAGTAAAAGCTGATGGATTAGCTGCTGGAAAAGGTGTAATTGTATGTAATAGTGATACTGAAGCTATTTCTGCTATTGAAACAATTTTAGTAAAAAAAACATTTGGCGATGCTGGAAATAAAATAATTGTTGAGGAAAGAATTGATGGAATTGAGGCTTCATACATTGCTCTATCTGATGGAAATGTAGCACTTCCAATGGCATCTAGTCAAGATCATAAACGAGTTTTTGATAATGATAAAGGTCCGAATACCGGTGGAATGGGTGCTTATTCTCCAACTCCTATTGTGACTGACGCGTTAGCAAAAAAAATTCAAGAGGAAGTGATTGAAAAAACAATTCATGCGATGAAAAATGAAGGAATTTCTTTTAAGGGATTTTTGTATGCTGGAATAATGATCAAAGATAACATGCCATATGTTTTGGAATATAATGTTCGCATGGGTGATCCTGAATGTCAACCAATTACAATGAGAATGGATTTTGATTTGTTTGATTATTTTTCTGCAAGTGTTGATGGAACTTTATCCTCGATGCCATCACTTTCTTGGAAAGATCAATTTGCTGTATGTGTAGTTTTAGCATCTGATGGATACCCTGGCTCATATCCTACAAATGATGAAATTACTGGATTTGATAATATTTCAAGTAGTACTAGTGTTTTTCATGCTGGAACAAAAAAATCTGATGGAAAAATTTTATCTAATGGTGGACGTGTTTTGGGAGTTACTTCATTAGGTGATTCTTTAGAATCTGCAATTAATACTGCGTATTCTGAAATTGAAAAAATCAATTGGTCTAACAAATTTTGTAGAACTGATATTGGAAAAAAAGGTTTATCTTATTTTTGAGTTTGAAACATCCTATCTTCTGTAATTATCCAATCCATGTTTATGTCGTGATCTGATTTTGGAATGTTCTTAATGATTTGTTTCTCTAATACTAGGGAAATTGTTGTGATCTTTTTTCCTTCTAAAAATTTATCATAAAATCCGTGACCATACCCCAACCTGACTCCTGATGGTGAAATTCCTACTGTTGGAACAACTATGATGTCTAATTCGTCATTCACTTGACAATCCTCTTTGGGCTCCATGATGTCGAATTTACCCATTTCTAGGCTTCCGAAATCTTCAATTTTTCTAAACTCCATATTTTCTCCAATTACTTTTGGTAAAAATACTTCTTTTCCTCTACTGATTAATTCTTGAATAATATCCTGAGTGAGAATTTCACTTCCAATTGGATAATAGAGTCCTATTTTTTGAGCGTCTTTGAATGCATATACTTTGTTAATTCTTTTTTGCATTTTTTTACTTGCAATTTTTAATAAATCAAAAGATGTGTTATCCCTTCTTTCTAAAAGAAGTTCTCTTAATGATTTTTTATTATTGTCTTCCAATTTGAGTTCCAAGTGATGCCGCAGTAATTGTATTTCTTAATAACATTGCAACTGTCATTGGGCCTACTCCTCCTGGAACTGGAGTGGCAAATGATGCCTTTTCAATAATTTTTTCATAATCGCAATCTCCAACTAATTTATTTTCAAATCTTGAAATTGCTACATCAATAACAATTGATTCTTCTTTAATCATTTCTGGGGTAAGGATGAATTTTGTTCTGTCTCCGACTGCAGTGATAACTATGTCAGCTTCCTGACAAAATTTTTCAATATCTTTTGTCCTAGAATGACAAGTGATTACTGTTGCATTTTTTTCTAACAACAAATGATACAGTGGTTTTCCTACTAGATTACTTCTGTTAATCAAAACTATATTTTTTCCTTCTAATTCAATATTGTGATAATCAAACATTTCCATAACTCCTGATGGAGTGCATGCTACAAGTGCTGCTTTTTTCATTGCTAACAATCCTACATTATGTGGTGTAAGGCCGTCTACATCTTTTAATGGTGAAATTCGTGAGGTTGTTTCAAATTCGCTCAAATGTTGTGGAAGTGGTAATTGAACCAAAATTCCATGAACTGAAGAATCTTGATTTAATTCATCAATAATGCTGTTAAGTTGCTGTTGAGTGGTATTTTCATCTAATTTGTGATCTTTGGTGCTTATTCCAACTTCGTCACATGCTTTGTGCTTATTTTTTACATATGTGGCAGAAGCTACATTATGTCCAACTAAAACTGTGGCTAAACAAGGATTGATGCCATCTTTTTTTAATTCATCTACTGATTTTTTGACTCTGTCTTTAACTGTTTGAGCAATAATTTTTCCATCAATCTTGGTTCCAGTCATGACCATTTTACAAATTGTTGATATTTAATTCTTGGAATTATTGTGAAGAATCTGAGAAAGGAAATTAAATGGGTTTCTTTGTGTGTTATTATGTTTATTATGATGGCTGATGTCCAACTAAAAGAAGGTGCAGAAAATGATTTCAAAACTCTGTTTTCTGAATCAAATAAAGTTTTGTCCCCTTTTCCTGGATTTGTGTCTAGAAGATTTCTAAAATCTCCTGATGGTAGCTATAGAATAATTGTTGAACATGAAACTCAGGAAACTTTTATGACTATGATTCAAAGTCCAGAACATCAAGAATTTCATCCAAAATTACATTCATTCATGAGTGCAGAACCAGTCAAGAAAATGTTCAATTCATCCGTTGAATAAATTGAAATTAGAATTCAATTTAAAAGATAGTTTACACAAAATTCAAAAAAGTAATTCCTATTTTCATACTTTTATAAATAAAAACAGTCTTGCTGCTGGACTCTTGATATTAAATCCTGGAGAAGAAGATACCCAAGAACCCCATGAAAATGATGAGGTTTATTTTATTATCTCTGGAAATGGATTTCTTAAAATAAAAAATAAAAATTATGAAATTTCAAAAGACAAATTATTTTTTGTAGGAAAAGGAGTACCTCATCACTTTCATTCCAATACAAAGGAACTCAAAGTTTTATATTTTTTTGGTGGTCCTGATTCTTAAGAAATGTGAGTTTTTCTTCCTAAAACTCTAATTTTTTTTCTGGCAATTAGATTTACTGCCTCTGGATATATTCTATGTTCTTCTTTTAGAATTTTTTTAGATAGTGATTTTTCTGTATCTTTTTCTTTAATTTCTACTATTGACTGAATTATCACCGGACCTGTATCCATTCCTGCATCTACAAAATGAACTGTACAGCCTGTATACTTTGCACCATAGTCTAATGCTTGTTTTTGTGAATTTAGTCCTGGAAATGATGGCAATAATGCTGGATGGATGTTAATAATTTTATTTTTGTATTTTTTTACAAATCCTGGACTAATAATTCTCATAAATCCTGCAAGGCAAACAAGTCCGTTTCTTGGAGTGACTCCATAATTTGATAATACGTTCATTATTTTTTTATCATAATCTGTTCTACTACCTTTGAAATTTTTACTTTCAATCACTTCTACATTAATTCCCATTTTTTTTGCTATTGCCAAACCCTTTGCGTCTGATTTATTTGAAATTACAACTGCTGGGTTTATTGGAATTTTTTTAGTTTTAATTGATTTTAAAATGGATACCATATTGCTTCCACGTCCTGAGATTAGAATTCCGAGATTTAGCAACTAGTCAATAGTGGATCAAACCTGCAATTTATATCAAATCCAATAATTTTTCTTTTTATTGCCTAGTAAAGTCAGGATGACAAAAAATGGAATTATGTGTGAGACTGATAATGGGACAGTTTACCTGGATCCTAAAAAAACTGATTTAGATGGGATTAATTTTGTCTCTCATGCTCATTCTGATCACCTTCCATCCAAAAACGGTGGCACCATTTTGTCTTCAATTGAAACAAATGAAATTTCAGGACTTCGTGGGTTTACAATGAGAAATCATATTGAATCCCTTGATGGTTTTTCTTTAATTGATAGTGGACATGTATTGGGATCTAAGGGGCTATTATTTGATGATCTTTTCTATACTGGCGATATTTGTACCCGTAATAGAGGATTTCTAAAGGCTGCAAAGATACCTAAATGTAAAACATTAATCACTGAATGTACTTTTGGATTACCTGAATTCACATTTCCTCAAATGGATGAAATTCAAAATCAAGTTAACCAGTTAATTGCTGATCTTTATGCAAAGGGAATTCCTGTAATTTTAATGGGTTATCAGCTTGGAAAAGCTCAAACTTTAACACAAATGTTTGGTCATTGGGATCCTCTTTATTTGCATGATTCAATTAAAGAGATGAATATTTTACATCAAAAATTTGGAATTTCATTAAAGAATTGTCTTGGTCACTCTGAGGCTCAAAAAAATGGTTTATTAGAAAAAAAACCTTGGGTAATGATTACTCCTGTCTTATCTGCAAAAAATAAATTCCTTCAAGAAATGAAATCAAAATACGGTGCAGTAACAATAGGATTTAGTGGTTGGGCACAATCTAAGAAATTTTCTTTTGGTCGTCGTGCTGATTATTCAGTTACTATGAGTGATCATTGTGATTTTGATGAACTTGTAGATATGGTTATAAAATCCGGTGCAGAACAAGTTTACACTATTCATGGTTTTGTTGATGAATTTGCAGCTCATTTGAATAAGTTGGGAATTAGTGCTCAACCCCTAGTGAAAAATTCTTTAGATGATTTTACCTAGTAAATTCTCTACATCTGCAATCTGAAATTAAACAAATTTCATCATTTCTAATATGATCATGAGCAAAATGTTGACATGATTCATTCTTGCAAATTCTTCTTTGTATTTCTCTTTTTACAATTGCTTGAGCAACTTGATTGGCTCTTTCTTTAGAATACCCTTTTTTGTCCATGTAAAAGTGGACCACTCCATTATACACAAGATTTGGATTAAATTGCTTTTCTAGCAATTATTTTCTCCTATTTCCACGCCTAGTTTTTTGGTTTTCATGGTCTTTACAACCACATTTTCGTTCTTTACATGATTCTTGAATTTGAAACATCATTTACTTACTTTATGTGATAATAATATTTCAAATTCTCTTGTTTTTTTCTTATCAAATGTTTAATTTTTTACAAAATTTTAAAAAAATGGTGATGAAGAATTGGAAAACGTAGCTTTTCTTTCAATTTCTATATTTCCACGTTTTCCATGGTTGTATTGTCCTTCACCATCGGAGTGTCCTAACAAACAATGGATTGGTAGACATTACCAAACAATAGTTGTTAAAATGGCATTTAACTAGTCCTGTTTATTTTCTTAATTTTTATTCAAATAATTGAAAAATTGTTCACAAATATTTGAAATTAATTATACACAAAATATTTTTTTGAACCGTCATTAGATAGATAATTTGAATTAACTAATGTGGATATCTTATTCAATTCTCATTACCCATCTGAAGTTTTCAAATTTTTACTACTCATAAATTATATTAAAATTATCTCCAACCTGCAATTAAAATTCATTTATCTTTTTTTTAAATTTTTAACAAATGTTTATTCATCCTTGTCCTTCAATTCCCATTAGTGTTAATGTTGATCTAATTTTGACAATTTTTCTAATTTTCCATGTTATTGTTTCTCGTAATTTTTCTACTAGTTCTGCTTGTACTTTTGCAAGAATATCATATGCCCCAAATGTACCATGAACTTCAATTACGCCTTCAATTGATTTGAGCTCTGAAATTACAAATTCTTCTGAACCTAAATCACAATTTATTAGAACATATGCTGTAGACATTAAATTTTAACTCCAAACATATCTAATTAGTCATTTTAACATATTTAACTAATTATCATTTTTAATTTAATTATAGTAACTATTTTTAATATTATAATAAAATTCATTTAAATTCATACTATATTTTTAAATATTTGTTTGATGTAAATATTATCTAATATGGATGATAAAGATATTGAAATTTTAAAACATCTTTCAGTAGATGGTAGACAATCTGCACGACAATTATCTCATAGATTGGGTGTGTCCACTGTCACAATTCTTTCTAGGATCAAAAAACTTGAAGAAGAAAAAATCATCAAGGGATATTCAGCTCGATTGAATCACGAATTACTTGGATTTGATATTACTGCAATAATTGAAATTAAAACTAACAAAGGCAAAATGCTAGATATTGAAAATGAAATTGCAAAAAATGATAGTGTAATTGCAGTTTATGATATTACTGGAGATGCAGACATGGTCATAATTGCAAAATTCAAAACTCGTGAATTATTGAGTGAATTTATCAAAAAAATATCTGCAATATCTAATGTTGAAAATACATTAACTCATCTTGTACTAAATACAATTAAAGAAGATAATCGATTGATTGAATGACTTTTTAAATTATTTTTAAGTAAATCTTTTTAAAAAAACTAATCTAGTTTAGATATGGGTTTTTTATCCAATTTTAAAAAAGATTTAGCTGCTGCTAAACAAAGTAAAGCTGCCAATATCAATGGAAAACATCTCAAAAAATTACTTACTAAATTCAAACAAGAGAGGGATCGTATAGAAAATGAAACTGGAGTTAGACCTCAAATTGATAATACCACTCAAATGTTTATGCAAAAAATTCTAAATGTATGGATTTCTGAAGGCAAGGAAATAGATGAAGAAAAATTTTGGATAGAGGTTGATTATAATCGTCAATTTGATCATCCTGTAGAATTTTATGAAAGACAGCGTTGATAATTTACTTCAAAATTATACCTATGTCCATCAAATTCATGTGTGTATAGCCTGTTTTTATGTTGCCTTTCTGTTTTTGAAAAAATCTTGCTGAATCACTATTTTTTAAAAATTCTTTCATGACATTCAAATCTACTTTCACATTTTCAATTATTGCACCTGCAAAATTAGAATTACCATCAATGCCATCGGTCCCCATTGATGCAATTGTGATTTTTTTAAATTTCTGCGTATTTTTTAAAATTCTTAATACTAATTCTTGATTTCTGCCTCCCTGCCCTTTTCCTAATACTTTGACAGTTGGTTCTCCTCCAAAAATTAAACAAGTTTTTTGTTCTTCAGAAATATTCTCTAGGATTTTTTTCACTACTTCTTTAATGTCTCCAAAATTTTGAATTTTTGTCACTTTGTATCCTTTTGTCTTAGCTATTTTTTCCATTGATTCTAAACAATTAGTATTATTTGCAATTATGAAATTATCGATTTTTGATTTTTTAGGTGTTTCCGATTTTTGCTCATGCAAGCCATTACCCAATACTTGTAATACTTCAATTGGAATTTTTCTTTTCAATCTATATTTTTCTATGATGTCCATTGCATCTTGATAAGTTGTATTGTCCATGTATGTTGTTCCTGAAGCAATTGAAGATAAATCATCATCTTCAACATCTGACATGATCAAACTAATTCCATCACATTTCATATTTTGAACTAATTTTCCACCTTTAATTTTTGATAAATGTTTTCTAATGCAATTAAATTCTTGAATTGTTGACCCTGATTTTAATAATAAATCTGTAACATGAACTTTATCATTTAATGTAATTTCATCTGGCATTGCCAATAATGATGAACCTCCACCTGAGACAAGAAAAATGATCAATTCTTTATTTTTTTTATTTTCTACAAATTTCATTACTTCTTTTGCTGCTTTGACACTTGTTTTGTCAGGTTTAGGATGATTCGAATTAAAAATCTGAAATTTCTTACCTTTGATTTTTGCTTTTGAGCCTTTTGGTATTACTATAATGCCACTTTTTATAGAAATTATTGAATTAATTGCTCTAGTCATTGAATCCCCTGCTTTTCCAAAGGCTACTGTGTAAATGTTGGAATATTTGGAAATATCTATTATCTTTCCATTTAGCCTAATTTCATTTGGTGTAACATAATTTGGTAATATGTTCTGAGGATCTGCTGCTTGAAGACCTGATTCTAAAATTTCTAAACAATCTTTTTTCTTTTCTGTAATTGCTAATTCTTCAAAGTTCTGAATTATCATATGATCTACATCACTGTAAGATATAATAAACAAACCAATGGTGTTTTTTTATGCATACAGTACGCATTCCAAAAGTTATTAATTTTGGAGAAAATGCACTTGGTGAAACAGAATATCCAAAAAATGCCCTGGTTGTAACAACCGTTCCTCCAGCATTGTCTGACAAATGGTTAGCAAGAATGGGAATTCAGGATTATATGTTGTATGACCAAGTAAAACCTGAACCATCAATTGATGATGTCAATACTGTCATTTCTCAATTCAAAGACAAAAACCCTTCAGTTCTAATCGGATTGGGTGGTGGAAGTTCTATGGATGTAGTAAAATACGCAGCACCTGAAATGAATAAAGAAAAAATTCTAATTCCAACAACATTTGGAACTGGAGCTGAAATGACAACATATTGTGTTCTAAAATTTGATGGAAAAAAGAAATTGTTACGTGAAGACAGATTCTTAGCTGACATGGCTGTAGTTGATTCCTACTTTATGGATGGAACTCCAGAACAAGTCATCAAAAATTCTGTCTGTGATGCATGTGCTCAAGCTACTGAAGGTTACGATAGTAAACTTGGTAATGACTTGACTAGAACTCTCTGTAAACAAGCATTTGAGATTCTTTATGATGCAATCATGAATGACAAACCAGAAAATTATCCATATGGATCAATGTTATCTGGAATGGGATTCGGAAATTGTTCAACAACATTGGGACATGCTTTGTCTTATGTTTTCTCAAATGAAGGTGTACCTCATGGTTATTCCTTGTCATCTTGTACTACAGTTGCACACAAACATAACAAATCAATCTTCTATGATAGATTCAAAGAAGCAATGGATAAACTTGGTTTTGATAAATTAGAACTCAAAACTGATGTTTCTGAAGCTGCTGATACAGTCATGACTGATAAAGGACATTTGGATCCAAATCCAATACCAATATCAAAAGATGATGTAGTAAAATGTCTGGAAGATATCAAAGCAGGTAATCTCTAAAAATTTCTTTTTTACTTTTTCTTTTATTTACAAACTGCGAAATTGGCAGCTTTCTCAAACTTTTTATTATAATGATTTGGAATCATATCAATTGGCACATAAAAATCTCAAGTTTGGTATTCAAAACGGACTAAATGTTGCTAGAGCAGGATATACTGAAGATCAGATTCTTACAGCATGTATGCTTGCTGATAAAACTGGATATGACTCAATTTTCTATATGGACCATACAAACGTCCCACAATGGAAAAATGCCACTGTTTTAGATCCTTGGGTTATGTTATCTGCAATTGCTGCAGTTACAAATAATGTTGAATTAGGAACATGTGTTACTGATGCAATTAGAAGACACCCATCAAATATTGCCTTGGCTGCAATTACTTTGGATAGAGTATCCAAAGGTAGAGCAATTCTTGGTATTGGTGCAGGTGAAGCACAAAATCTAAAAGAATTTTGTATTCCATTTGAAAAACCAGTTTCAAAATGGGCTGAACAAATTGAAGTAATTAAAACACTCTATCATTCTAATCCTGATAATACTGTAGATTATGAAGGAAAATATTACAAATTAGAAAAAGCATGTTTACAAGCACCTCCAATTAGAAAACCCCATCCACCTACTTACATGGCATCTGGTGGAAAACGAACATTAGATTTAACTGGAAAACTTGGTGAAGGTTGGTTACCTATCGGTTACACTCCAGAATTATTTGAAGATCATCGAATACAAATTGAAACTGCCATGGACAAATATGGTAGAAGCCAAGAAGATAAAGATAATTTTGAGATGGCATTAGATATTGATGTTTACTTTTCAGAAGATGCAGAAGCTTCATGGGCAAAAATGAAAGAAGCTGTCAAAGTTAGTTTGTTTAAACCAGAAATTTTGAGAGTTCATGGATTAAAAGAAATTGAAGGATTTGATTTTGTCAAATACTTTACAGAATATTCTATGTCTGACCAAAGTTGGATTGTTAAAATGCGAGAGGCTGCAACTAAAATTCCAGATCCAATTGCCCGTTCATCAACTGCAGTTGGAACCCCTGAAGATATCATTCCTGTATTTGAGCGATTCATGGAAGCTGGTGTTAACCACTTTGTTATTAGATTCTGGGGTAAGAATTACTTTGGTTCTATTGATAAATTTGCAAGCCATGTTATGCCTGCATTACGTGAAAAAAATAAGCAAAAATTCGGTTAATCCTAAACTGTTATAACATAATTTATTGTGAAAATTTTACGTATTATTATGAATGATGATTTACCTGATGCTGTAAAAAAATGTCTTGACATTTTAGATGAAAATTTAGAAATTCTATCTAATATTGAAATAGATTTGAATGATGAAAAAAATGATGAATTAGTTCCTGAAATGAAATTACATCATCTATATGATATGAGTGAAGATGTTGCAGAATCAGAAAAAATTAAACGCGCTGAATCAAAATTCATGAGACGACAATCTGAAGATTTTTAGCGATTTCGTGAATTATGCTGATTTTTATTTTTTGCAGATTGTTTTGATTTTCTTTTAGTCGCCTGTTTCAGTAATCTTTTTCTTGTTCTTTCAGTAGATTTAGTTGAGCCTTGAATAATTTTTGTTTTACTTCCATCTCTTAACATGATCTCCTTTCCTTTGAATCTAAATTCCACATCTCGACATTTTATGTAATATCTCCTAAGACAAAAAAATATTCTATTATTAGTCCCGTGCATTTCTTTAATTTCTCTAGATTTTTTTAATTCATTGATAATATTGCGAAGTAATCCTTTATCGATATCGGTAATTCTATGTAACTCTCTAAACCAGATAAATTTTGATTGTGAGCCCCATTCTTCTAAAATATTGATTACTTGATTTGTGGCTTCTTCACGTTCTTCATCAAAATCCATTAGTTTTAATCAAATTAGTCTTAAATTTAGCAATTTACATTAATGAAAAGTTTGAATCAATAAAGTCAATTTTTAGAATGTTCTGTATTTTTGATTATTTTTGTAATTAATTAGTATGAATAAAGAAATGAAAACTGAGTGTACTGAATTAGGGTGCAAAATATTACAACTTAAAGAATTGTCAAAAGATGTGAATTCTGAATAATTCTATCTTTTAGATTTTTTCTTTCTTTCTTTTAATCTTGATTTTGTCACTTTCACTGATTGTTTTTGATTATTTTCCATTTTTTTTGCGGTTGAATCAATTTGTTTGATAATTTTTTCTTGTTCTTCTATTGAACTTGTTTTGAGAAGTTTCTTTTTTAATTTTTTTAACTGATTTGAATAACTGTTGAATTCACCTCTCAAGTCATTCAAATATGGATCATCCATGTGAACTCTGAATCTTTCTTGTATTTTAGGGATTTTTTCATAGGAATTTGATCTTGATTTATAATATAATTTTAAAAAATTAATTTATGCAACTTGTTGGCATTCTTGAAATAAAATCATATGAAAAAATTAAAGAATTTTTAAATGATGAACATGTTGGTAGAATTTCTAGTATTGATGTAAATGGGTTTCCTCAAATCATTCCTATGAATTTTGTTTTTCTTAATGATTCAATTTACATGCATTCGCATGTGAAAGGTGAAAAATTAGATAATATTTCCAATAATAATAAAGTTGGGTTTGAATCTGACCGTGAATTGGAATTTCTACCTTCATATTTTGAAGATCCTCACAATGCAGCTTTAGCTGATACATTGTACATTAGTGTTGTAATCAAAGGAATTGCATCTTTTGTTTCTGATAGGGATGAAAAAACTTTAGCTCTTAATGGATTAATGAAAAAATATCAACCTGAGGGAAATTATGATCCTTTGGAATCTACAATGCGTGTTTTGGATGCTGTATCTGTGATAAAAGTAGCCCCCAAATCATTACATGGAAAATACAAGATTGGACAGCATATGAGTTCTAATGATAGAATGGTTTTAGCCAAAAAGATACTTCAAAGAAATTCTCCAACTGCACAAACTACTCTAAAGATAATGGGATTTGAAGTAATTGATGGTGGTTTACGAATGATTGATGAACCTAAGTGGTAATTTATCTGAATATCACCATTGCTTTAAATTCAGTTTTCAGTGATTGTATCTGTTGCAACAAATTTCCAAATTTGAATTGGTTTCAGACTATGCTCCTACTGGTGATCAACCCCAGGCAATAGATGCGTTAGTTGAAGGTGTAGATAAAAAATCTGTTCAAACTTTACTTGGTGTGACTGGAAGTGGGAAGACATTTTCGGTTGCAAATGTAATTGCTAGAACTGGAAAAAATACACTAGTTATTTCTCATAACAAAACTCTTGCTGCACAACTTTATGCTGAATTAAAACAATTTTTTCCAAAAAATAATGTTGGCTATTTTGTTTCATATTATGACTATTATCAACCTGAGAGTTATTTACCTCAAACAGATACTTACATTGAGAAAGATACCCAAATCAATGAAAAAATTGAAAAAATGAGATTAGAAGCTACTGCAATGCTTCTGTCTGGTGAACCTACAATTATTGTGTCAACTGTTTCTTGTATCTATTCTCTTGGTAATCCCCAAGAATGGAAAGATTCTTCAATTCCTATTTCTACTGGTGAAAAAATTAAACGAACTGATTTAATTCGAAAATTAGTTGATGCTAGATATGAAAGAAATGATCTTGAAGTTGCTCCTGGTAACTTTAGAGTAAAGGGGGATACTATTGATATCACTCCTGCATACTCTGAAGATTTAATTCGAGTATCTATGTTTGGTGATGAAATTGAAAAAATTACTTTACTTGATCATGTATCCCTAAAAGAAAAAAAGAAAATCAATCAAATGGTTATTTTCCCTGCAAAACATTATCTGATTGCAAAAGATGTTACAAAAAGAGCTGTTAAATCAATTCGAGATGAATTAAAACATCATTTGCCTTCATTAAACGAATTAGAAAAACAAAGATTAGAAATGAGAACTAATTATGATTTAGAAATGATTGAAGAATTAGGTTATTGTTCAGGAATAGAAAATTATTCAAGACATTTTGATGGACGTAATCAGGGCGACAAAGCATTTTGTTTAATGGATTTTTTTGGTGATGATTATCTTTTAGTAATTGATGAATCCCATGTCACTTTACCTCAATTACATGGAATGTACAAAGGTGATTATTCTAGAAAAGATAAACTTGTTACATATGGATTTAGATTACCTAGTGCATATGATAACCGTCCATTAAAATTTGAAGAATTTGAGGAA
>Ga0207992_1000309_pt1 | contig 25863 bp, 23 predicted proteins | sample ETN02SmetaG_FD_185788 | JGI IMG/M metagenome (GOLD analysis project Ga0207992, IMG submission 185788) | Marine microbial and viral communities from oxygen minimum zone, Eastern Pacific Ocean - ETNP2014F10-02SV255 (SPAdes) (version 2) | ecosystem: Environmental > Aquatic > Marine > Oceanic ...
AAAATTGATCCAAATAAACAGGAAACCAAAAAAGAAGTGCCAACTAGAAGGAGAATAGCACGTAAAAAAAATAAAAGTTCTCCTGTAGAAGATAAGGTTCTAGAACAAAAAATTACAGCAACTCCCGAAGTAGAGATTATTGATGAAGAAGTAGAAGAAATAGCTGAAGAGGTTATTGAAGAAGTTATTGACAAGAATATTGAGGAAGTAAAGAACGAAATCAAAGAAGAATTCACAGAGCAAAAAAACGAAGACACATCTGATGAAGAGGATCTTATGGATAAAGCATTGGATAAATTCTTCAGTTAATTCTAATTGAATATTTTTGTCTTTTTCATTAGGAATTTTCTAAATTCTTCGAAAATTAGAACAGAAGATGCCAATAGTATGATTACTGGCCAAGAATATGGCTCTGTGAATTCTTGAACTGAAAGAAATTCACCAATGTTTAGATTTATTATAGGTACTTGGAATTGAGAGAATTCAATAATACATACCAATAATGTTGTACAAATAATAAAAGAATAAGCAACCGCTTTATTTGACAAGACTCCTAATTTAAATATACTTTTATCAATACTCCTGCAATTCATCACATTAAATAACTGGAACATTACAAATACCGCAAATGTGGCTGTAACTGCTTCTTCCATGGAGGACTGCCCTTCTACTGTATAAAATACAATCAATGTACCAATAGCCATTAATGTGCCAAGGAATGCAATCATTACTGTATCTATTAAATTTGGTAATCCCTCCGATACAGGCCTCGGTGCTCTACTCATTACAGAGCCATGATTTTTCTCCATGCCAAGAGCAACAGCAGGTGGTCCATCCATTAGAATATTTATTACTAGAATTTGAGTAGCTGTTAATGGTAGTTCATCTACTGTTCCAAGCACAAATGAGCCTAAAACTAAGACTAATACCGCCGCAACATTTGTTGAAACTTGGTATCTTACAAAATTTCTTATGTTCCAATATATCTTTCGCCCTTCTTCAACAGCATGTACAATATTTGCAAAATTATCATCTTGAAGTACCATGTCTGCTGCATCTCTTGCTACATCAGTGCCTGAAATCCCCATTGCAATACCAATATTTGCAGAGGATAATGCAGGTGCATCATTTACTCCATCTCCCGTCATTGCAACAACTTCTCCTGATTTTTGAAGTGCTTGTACTATTCTCATTTTTTGATCGGGAGTCACCCTACAATAGATATTGACATGATTTATAAGATCCATCAGTTTTCGTTCTCCAATATCATCTAATTCATAACCACTTATCGTTTCTGAATTTTCATCACATATCTCTAATTCTATTCCTACAGATTTAGCAGTGTATTCTTGATCTCCTGTAATCATTATCACTCGTATGCCTGCTTCATGGCAAGTTGCAATCGCCTCATATGCTTCACTTCTAGGTGGGTCTCTTATTCCAATTAAACCTAGGAAAATTAATTCCGATTCAACATTATCAATGTTTTCAAAATCTAAATCATCATCAATTACTTTACCCGCTAATGCAAGTACCCTTAATGCACCTGATGCCATTGAATGATTCACCTCTTTGATTTCTTTGAGATGCTTTTCAGTAATTTCAATAACTTCTCCATTTTCATAAACCTTTGTTATTAGTCCTTCCATTGGATCTAATGCACCTTTTGTAAATACCCACTTTTCATCACCTAATTCATTGATTGTAGACATTCTTTTACGTTCAGCATCAAAGAAAAACTCATGAATTCTTGCATTGTTTTTCTTGTACTCCTCATTTGAACCTAATGTTTTCCATCCAAATGTGGCACTTGCAGAACATGTGGGGTCTCCAATAGCCTCCCAACCATTTTCCTCTTTACTAATTTGACTATTATTGCATAATGCAGCACAGGAAAATGCTCTCTTAATGCTTTCATCTGCAGTCAATTTGTTTAGATCTATTTGTTTTTTCGAATATTTATGTGTTATACCTTTAATTGTGGGATCATAACCTCTTCCCTTTATTTCATAGCGTGTATTTCCAGTATAGAATTGAACAACAGTCATTTCGTTTCTTGTTAATGTTCCAGTTTTGTCTGTACAAATTACAGTAGTTGAACCTAGTGTTTCCACCGCTTTCATTCTTCTTATTATTGCCCTATGTCTAGCCATATTTCTCATGCCGAGTCCTAGCGTAATCACTAGTATTATTGGCAAACCTTCCGGGACAATAGCAACAAAAATAGATAGCGCAAGAGTAAATTGCTTGATTAAAGCCTCTTTAATCGGCTTTAGAGCCAAACCACTGCCATCAGCAGTTGTAAAGAGGCCATCAATATATGAAAATAATAAAGTTAACGTTAATAGTAAAAATGCAACTGAAAGTGCAATTCCTCCTAAGAATCTTCCCAAAGCTTCTAATTTAGTTTCAAGAGGAGTTTTTGGTGTTTCTACAGAGGTTATATTGTCAGCAATTTTTCCTAATTCAGTCTTCATACCTGTTGCTATAACAACACCTAAAGCACGCCCATTCGTTGCAACAGTACCCATAAATGCCATATTGTCTTTTTCAGCAAGAACTCTTTTACCAATAATTTTCTCTCCAATTTTTCTTCTTTGATTAGATTCTCCAGTCATTGACGACTCGTCTGTATAGAATTGATAACTAGAAATGATTCTAATGTCAGCAGGAATATGATCTCCATCTTCTAATTTTATAAGGTCCCCAAGAACTAAATCTTCACTGTTAATTATAACCTCGTGTTCATTACGAATCACAACACAAGTATCAACATTCATTTTTTTTAATGCAGTCATTGCTTGATCTGCTTGCCTTTCCATCCACCATCCCATAATTGCATTCATTGTTATTACAAAAAAGATAAAAATCCCGTCTCCTAATTCATTTACTACGGTTATTGCAATAATTGCAGCAGCTATTAGAAGAAATACTAGCGGATCAGCAAATTGATTTAGAAATTTCTTCCACTGTGGTACTGAAGGTGGCTCAATCAATTTATTTTGACCATCTCTACGGATTCTATAGCTTGCTTCGTCTTCGGATAAACCTTGCAATGAAGACCTTAAATCAACTAGTATGTCATCAATATCTGTTGAAGACCAATCTTTTCCCAAAGAAACACCACTAGACCTCCGAGGGGTATTCTATATATGAAGCGTTCACTTCATTAAAACTCCCAAAGGTTTGAGAAATTAAAACATAACGCATGTGCATGGCGGAACCGAAATGGCCCTTCGTACCTGCGGAAAAATCTCTCGCTGAATTAACACCGAGAGCAATTATTCTCGGTATATTCTTAGGCGTAGTCATGACAGCAGCTAATGCCTATTTGGGCATGAAGGTAGGGATGACTGTTTCAGCATCTATTCCTGCTGCAGTCATGTCAATGCTTTTATTAAGAGGTTTAAGGTTTGAAAATGTTTCAATTTTGGAAAATAATGCAGTTCAAACTATGGCTTCTGCTGGTGAAAGTTTAGCAGCAGGAGTAATTTTTACAGTTCCAGCATTACTTGTGATGGGTATTTGGGAAGATATCGATCCACTTCAAACATTCATTATTGCTTTTTTAGGTGGTGTTTTAGGAACTATGTTTACTATTGCTCTTCGTAGAGTATTTATTGTTGAGGAAGCATTACCTTATCCAGAAGGAGTTGCTTGTACAGAAGTTCTAATTGCAGGTGAAAAAGGAGGGACCGGATTAATTGCAATTATTTATGCATTAATTATTGGCGCAATGTACGGTTGGGTTGTTGAAGGATTAAAGATAACAAAAAAGGGAGTTCATGCTGTTGGAGAATTTATGGGTACAAAATTTTATGCAGGTAGTGAAATGTCACTAGCTTTACTATCTGTAGGATATATTGTTGGTCTTAGGATTGCTTCATTCATATTTATTGGGGGGATATTGGGATTTGGTTTCCTTGTACCTATTTTTGGACTTTTACATGGATTCCCAACTGAGCCACCAGGGTGGGATTCGGTAATTAATGGAGAGTGGCATGGAGGCCCATCATACTACAAAGTTTGGAGTGAACAAGTAAGATATATTGGTGCAGGTGCAATGGTAGTAGGTGGTGTTTGGACATTATGGTCAATGAGAAGTACGATTTTTACTGGTTTTTCAAAAGCATTAAATTTTAATAATTCAGATGATGAAGACGAAATCCGTACAGAAAAAGATACTGATATGCGCATTGTTTTGGGTGTTTGCGGTTTGATTTTATTATTGTCCTTTTTATTCTTTACTTGGAAGTTAGGATTTGTTTTAGCAATAGCAGGAACCATATTTATTGCAGGAGTAGCTTTCTTCTTTTCTGCAGTAGCGGGATATATTGCTGGTGTTGTAGGATCTAGTAATTCTCCTGTATCTGGGATGACAATTGCAACATTGATGTTTACTGCTGCACTTGTATACATCGTTGGAACAATTATTGGGGCTGATAATTCTACAATGATGTTTGCAACACTAATTATCGCTTCTGTTGTTGCAGTTAATGCAGCAATTGCTGGAGATGTAATGCAGGATTTGAAAACGGGACATATGGTTGGTGCAACACCATGGAGACAGCAAATTGCTGAAACTATTGGAGTTATTGTTGGTGCTGCAGTAATAGGTCCAATATTATCACTACTTAATCGTGCATTTAAGATTACTAGGACTCATTGTGAAGCTTCAAATATAAAAATACTAGAAGGAGGGGGCTCAAACCTCTATAATTGTGATGAAGCATTATTAGCGCCTCAAGCAGATTTGATTGGCACGATAATTGAAAGTATTTTTGGAGGTAGTCCTAATGTTGAAATGTTGATACTTGGGGGAGTGATAGCTGCATTATTAGTTTGGAGAAAATTACCCGTGATGTCTGTAGCAATTGGTATTTATTTACCTCTTGAACTATCAGTCCCAATATTTACGGGAGGACTTATTCATTATTATGTGACTAATGTTGCTATGTTAAGGGTTGATGGAGAACTTGGAGAAAAACCATCGAAATCGGCATTAAAGGCTGCTGATGATGTAACTTCTAGAGGAGTATTGATTGGTGCAGGTTTTATTGCTGGGGAATCGTTAGTTGGCGTATTTATTGCTTTACTTATAGTAACTGTGGGAGAACCTTCAAAGTGGTTTGAAATCCCTCAATTGGGGCAATTTCCAACATTGTTATTTTTCTTTTGGTTTGTAGGAGTATTTATTTTCTTAACCTCACTTTCATTACCTAAAAAAATAATCTCTTTGGGCGAAGAAATGCTAGTGGTATTCAAACGTTCAATTCTGAGATTATATGACAATATTTTGACCAAAAAATAGTTTTTTGATATTACTAATTTTCAAGAAAGAATCAAAGGCTTCACAGATAAGCATTAATTGTTTCTTATGGGTCTTAGCCGGTTAAATGGTCTTAATGATGATGAATTAGTGGATGAATTAAATGAAATTGCTCGTAAATGTAGAGTTGAAATAATAAAAATGGTATTTAGGGCTCAAGCTGGACATCCAGGCGGATCTTTGTCTGAGATAGATCTGTTAACCGGATTATATGCAACAACTTTGAATGTAAAACCTGATGAACCAAAATGGCCTGACCGGGATAGGTTTGTACTTTCTAAGGGGCATGCAAGCCCTGGAATGTATTCTATTTTAGCCGAAATGGGGTTTATTAGTTATCTTGATTTAGAATCTTATAGAGTATTAGGAGGTGTTTGTCAAGGGCATGTGGATATGAAACATACACCTGGAGTTGATTTTAGTGCAGGTTCTCTTGGAATGGGATTATCTTTTGGTCTTGGCTGTGCATTTGCAGCAAGGTTTGACAAATCTAATCGTAATTGTTACGTAATGTTAGGAGATGGAGAACTTCAGGAAGGCTCTGTGTGGGAAGCAATGATGGCTGCTAGACATCATGAATTAGGAAATTTAAAGGTTATTTTAGATTGCAATGGAATTCAGAATGATGATTACGTAGATACACAAATGAGAATGTTCAACATATCAGAAAAGTGGGCAAGCTTCGGATGGAAGGTCAAAGAGATAGATGGGCATGACATGTATCAAATCATTGAAGGATTAAGGTGGTTAAATGAAAATAATGATTTGCCTTCTATCTTAATTGCAAAAACAATAAAAGGGAAAGGAGTTTCATATATGGAAAATAATCCTAAATTTCATGGAGCAGCACCAAATGAGGAACAGTATTCTAAAGCATTAATGGAATTAGGTGATGCTATATGACTGAGTCTGCTGCATCTAGAGATGGTTATGGGCATGCATTAATATCGATGTCTGAAGACTCAAAATTAGTAGTGTTAGAAGCAGATTTAGGTAAATCTACAAAATCTTGTTGGTTTAGAGAAAAATTTCCTGAACGAACGATTTCTTGTGGCATTGGAGAACAAAATATGATGTTGATTGCTGCAGGTTTAGCATCAAGTGGGTATAAGCCGTTTGCTAGTACTTTTGCAATATTTACCGAAAGAGCTTTTGAACAAGTTAGAAATGGCATTGCTAGGCCTAATTTACCCGTACATATTTGCGGTAGTCATGGAGGAACCCATACAGGAACAGATGGATCAAGCGCCCAATCTATAGAAGATTTAGCAATATATAGGGCCTTACCTAATATGACCGTAATGCACCCTTGTGATGATTATAGTACTCAACAACTTACTATGAAATTATTAAACCATAATTCACCCTCATATACAAGAACTGCAAGAAATAAAACACCGCGCATTTATGAATTAAATGATACAAGATTAGAAATTGGTAAAGGCGTGGTATTAAAAACGGGCTCAGACATAGCTATTATTGCCTGTGGAGTTATGGTTTCAAAATCCTTAGATGCTGCTAAAAAATTATCTGAAAAAGGGATAAATGCAACAGTTGTTGACATGCATACAATTAAACCGTTAGATGAAAAATTAGTTTATGAATTAGCATCAACATGTAAGGGGATAGTTACTGTTGAAGATCATAGCGTAATTGGTGGATTAGGTGGAGCAGTTGCAGAATATTTGTCAGAAGCTAAACCAACAATCCTTAGAAGGGTTGGGGTCAGAGATAGGTTCGGGGAATCGGGTCAAGCGGAGGAGATGTTAGAATTATTGAATATTTCAACGAATAATATCATCGAATCAGCATTAGAGATAATAAATGGAGAGTGAAATAATGGAGTTGTTTTTAGATACGGCAGAAATAGAAGAAGTAAGAGAAATTGCATCATGGGGTATTTTAGATGGTGTAACAACAAACCCCTCATTGATTAAAAAATCAGGTAGGGATTTTAAACAAGTTATTAGAGAAATAGCAGAAATTTGCAGCGGACCTATTTCTGCTGAAGTTACAGCTATGGACGCAGAAGGAATGATTTCAGAAGGTTTAGCATTGAAAGCAGAATTACCAGATAATGTAATCATCAAGGTACCTTGTACTTCAGAGGGACTAATCGCAACAAAAGAATTATCCTCTCGAGGAATTGGAGTGAATGTGACTTTAATTTTTAATGCATCACAAGCACTAATGGCTGCAAAAGCAGGTGCAATGTATGTTTCACCATTTGTTGGAAGGATAGATGATATAGGTCAAGAGGGTATGGATTTAATTGCACAAATCATGACAATTTGGAGCCAATACCCCGAAATTAATACAAAAGTTCTTGCAGCATCTATAAGGCACCCAACTCATGTTCTCGAATGTTTGCAATTAGGAGCACATACTGCAACAATGCCTACAAAAATATTCAGACAATTAATGAAACACCCTTTGACAGATAGCGGAATTGAAAGATTCCTCTCAGATTGGGCCGAAGTAGAAAACGCAGGAAATGCTTAATTTTCTATGTGATAAGTTATTCAGTGATGATTTAGTCGGGTTGTTTACAGGGGGCACGTTATGTCTGATGAGTCTAGTGAAAAATTAAGGAAGTTATTGGATGGGGAATTAGATTTATCTGAAGCAGCAAACGATCCTATTTTGTCTAGTTTAGCATCCAGGATTTACAATATTGACATGGCTGATGTTGAACCTTCTGGTGATTCAAATGATTCTGAAGGTGTTGAAAAATCAAATTTAAGTTTCGAACTTCATGATAGTAGCAGCCCAGATGCATTGGAAATGAAAATGCCTGATTTACCACCTATAGGGATTCCAGAAACAACTGGAAAAAATAATTCAGTGCCTAAGAGTTTGGAAATAAGTAGTCTATTGATGATGGTTCTAGGGCCAATCATAAGTATTTGCGCACTTCTCAATATCTTCGGAATCTTTGGTTTCTTAAAATCATGTGAATCAATTGTTGCAAATAATGGATATTGTATAGAGGGTGCTGATAGGCTAAGTTGGTTAGCTATAGGGAGATTAAATCATATGGAAGGATGGATTTATTCTGGATATTTTGGTATCCCATCGATTGTATTAATTCTATTTGGTGTTGTACTGATGTTTATTGGGATTCAATTACGGATGTATAGTAAAAATTAGTAAGTTTTTGCAAGATATACTTTACGATTAGTTTTCTTTTTAGTAATACAACATTCAACATCTTCTTCTACTTTTTCTAGAGAGTCACCCAAAAATGAAAGCCCAGTAATTCTTTCTATAGTTTCCGCATCTGAGTCAGTCCCATCAAAAATAGCCCAATATATTTTATCTTCTTCTAATTCCTTAGTTAATCTCCATTCGTTATTGTCATAAATCAATTCCGGTAGTTTTTGTACAGCCTCACTTAATCTTGCATTAGAATTATCGATCATTGTTTCATGAATTTCTTTAATTTTATTTTTCATTTCTATTTCCAAATCATTAAGGTTTAAGGATACTTTTCCTCCAGTTCTAGATGAGCACATTATTGTATTTGATTCCATGTCCCTAGCTCCAAAGTCTAATCTCAACGGAACTCCTTTTATTTCCCAATCAAAATATTTTTGCCCAGGTCTTATGTTTCTGTTGTCTATATGTGTCCTAAATCCTGATTTTTTTAACCTTTCATTTATCTTATTAATGGCATCATTTATGATTTCAGAATTATCTTTAGATATGATTGGAATTAAAACAATTTGATATGGGCTTACTGATGGAGGAAGAATTAATCCAGAATCATCACCATGCATTCCCACAATAGCTCCAAGTAATCTTTCAGACATACCATATGTTGTTTGATGTACAAAGGATTGAGAACCTTCTTTATTTTCATATGTTATATCGAAAGCTTTTGCCCATTGGTCCCTATAATGGTGTACACTAGCCACTTGCAAAGTCCTTCCATTTGGCATTACAACATCTATTGCAATTGTGTACCAGGCACCTGGAAAAGTATCCCATATTGGTCTTTTTGAAACTATTACTGGTAATGCAAATACATTCATTAATCTCGAAACAATATCAAGATCTTCTTCTATTTGTTTTGTTGCCGAATCTTCGTCAATATGTGCTGTATGAGCCTCAAAAAAATGAATTTCCCTAACTCTGATAAATGACCTTGTTTGTTTAGTTTCATACCTGAAGGTATTTACTGTTTGGTATATTTTTAATGGTAAATCTGCATGGCTTCTAATCCAAAGTGGAAACATAGTATACATTGCAGTTTCAGATGTAGGTCTGAGAAACATTGGAATATCTAATTCATTTTCACCTGCATGTTTGACCCAGTAAACTTCTTTTTTAAATCCGGCTTCTTCTTCTTCATCTCTTAATTCATCAGGATTAACACCTTTTTCTCTAGCCCTCTTAAGTAAAGAAACCAATCTATTTTCTTTTTCTAATAAATCTTCAGGGATTAGTAATGGGAAGTTACATTCTCCATGCCCAGTCCTTTCCATTTCAGAGTGTGTTTGGGCATCTATTAACCTCATGGTTTTCCAACCATAAGGCCTCCAAACATCCATTCCTTTTATTGGATATCTCTTATCAATTAATTCCGATGCTTCAACGATAAATGGATACCACTCATTAAAATTAGACTTGGGTGGAATTCCACTTTTTGCTTTAGAATTTCCTTTGCCCATACTATCCCTCTTGTACCTCTTCAAATAATTTTTTTTTAATTGTTCTCTATTAGTAGTCTAATTGCGTTAGATATTTCCTCATTTGTGGATAATGCAAAATGCTCTCCATTTCTTAAGATTAGGTGTGCTCTATTCTTTTCACTATCTACAATATCTTCTAATCTATTTGCAATTACGGCATTTAACTCATTTCTTTCAACAAATGAAGTTCCTTTTGTAATCAAATCTTTTAAACTAATATTGGATTCCAATTTAAATCCTATTCTATATGAACCTTTAACTTCGTTTTTCAGTTCTTGTAAGTGTTTGACCGATTTAGTTAATTTGAAGGTAATCTCATCATTACCACTTGGTAATTTTCCTAAATGTGTTTCTTTATTGATATAGTCTAAAACCGCGGCGGAATGAATCCATACATCTATTGAACATTTTGTTAAGGCTTTTAATTCAAGTAACATTTCATTAGGATCAGGAGCATGTATGATTAGAGGTAAGTTGTAATTGTGAGAATAACTTATTTCGCCAGAAACAATTGTAACTTCATGACCCCATCTGTGTAACCTTGATGCTATTTCGAAACCTGTTTTGCCAGAAGATGTGTTTTTTACGTACCTTATGTCGTCAAGTAATGTAATTGTTGAACCAAGAGTAACCACAATATTTTTTCTATTTGGTAAGTGGCTATTTACATGATAAGAAAAGTTAGCAACAATACTAATGTGCCCTGGTTGTTTAAATTTATTTTCATCTTGTTCTCCCCAAAGTAATTTAAAGCCCATATTTGTTATTTCATCATTTAACTCACTCGTTTTATGATCTTCTGCTAGTGAATAATGCATACTCGGAATTATCATTACTGGAATTTTTCCCGTTTTTGCGGCTGATAAGGACATCATAAGAGGAGAATCAATAACCCCATTGCATATTTTAGCCATAATATTTCTTGTTGCTGGAGTTACTAATATCCCATCATAAGCTCCTAATCCCGACATTTTATGCTCCCAATCAGTAATTACTGTACAATTCCCAGCCCATGAAATTGCTAATGGCGTAATTACTTTTTGAGCAGCATGAGTCATCATTACTGTAATTTCGGCTCCATATCTCCTTAATTCTCTAAGTAGTTTTACACTCTGTGTTGCTGCTATACCTCCACTAATTCCAAGGAGGATTTTTTTGCCTGTTAATGAATCTCCTTTTATTTCAACACCAAGGTCGTCCATCTCGCGCATGTAGTTGCGTGATTATCTTCCCACAAAAGTAAAACGGTTGTAAAATTTCTCGATGGGTTCAGAAACTATGACTTATTGGAGGTAATAATATGGATGAATTGATACCAGCAGGCAGTAGTCCACAGCAGTGGGATAGTCCCATGGAAAGTATCCATAAGCAGATAGCATTTATGTTACTAATGTCTTCAATATTGTTTGCTATGGTTGTTGGGAACTTTAGCCAATTATCATACCTAATACTTGTATTTTTATTCGTTATGTTGACTATGCAAATTATGGTATGGTCTGCATTTAAAAGGAAATCTAAAAATGCATTAATGCCTGCAATGCTTAATTTATTATTATCTGTGGTGCTGTTTTCTTTAGTTTCTATATATTTCATTTCTTTAGGCATCAGTATGGGAGACATGCTCTATTTATTGATTGGAGTGATTACATTATTCACAACAACAACCTCTTGGAAACGATTAGGGGTTCTAAGAGATCCAGTATATCAGGCATGGTATAATGGATATAAGATCGATTTGGATGCTATGTCATTTAGAAGTGAAACTGTTGCTAGTTGTTATAATTGTGAATCAATCTTAGCAATAGAAATAGAAAAATTCACATTAGATTTGTTATGTCCTACTTGCAATTTACCTTTACTTTCGGATAAAACTAAATTAGAATTATTCGAAGAAGAATAATTATCTGGATGAAAGAGTTAAGTTTTTCCACATCTCTTGAGGAACTTCCATACTCAATCTAAGTCCTCCAAGCGCACCTAATTTAACAGGATCATCCACAGTATGGACTTTTACCTTTCCTAAGTCAGATAATTTCCCTTCAATCATAGCACCTAATCCACGAATTCCACTTCCGCCTCCACCAAGAATCATATTTTGTCTAAATTGGTTATGGTATTCTGGATTTGCTGAACTAATTAATGATTTAACATTTGAAACAATAGGGTCTATGATAGTTTCACAAGCCCTTGCAATACAATCAGTAATGTCTAATCTCATTGCTTTACCTTCTACACTGAAATCAACGAGAACAGGTTTCTTTGGCATTGCCGATTGAGTAAAACTGTGATCTTCCTTCCATCTTCTTGCCATATCTTTTGTAATTTGGGCCCCATGATACTTCTTTTGAATTTCGGAAATCAATTGTTCATCAATATAATCACCCGCATAAGCCATGTGTAATTGATCCTCAGGTTCAGGTATTGTACCATATACACGGCAAATATCAGTTGTTCCTGCGCCAATATCGATTACTAGTGTATGTTCTATCATATCTAGAGCATATGCTACAGCAAATGGCTCAGAAATAATCATACAAGCATTGACTGACCCGGCAGCCGCATCAAAAATTGCTGTCTTATCAACAAAACTTGCTTCAGCAGGCGCACCAATAACAGCAACCACATTATCATAATCTTCAGGACCTGCTAATTCAATCATATGGTGGATGAAATGTGCAATGAATTTTTTATCTTCTTGACTATCTTTAATTACACCATGTTGTAAAGGTCTAAAAAGATCTAATGCCAATCTGTTTTTCAATGCTTCTTCACCAAATAATACATCTCTTCGTAAGAAATTTCTTGCGATAGCATCTTTTGGAGTGCCAATTACTGTTAATAATTCTTCTTCGTGCCCTGCACTAGATACCATAACTGAACGGAATGTACCTAAATCTACGCCGATATACAATGTTTCATCCTTAGCCATCTCTATCGTCCCTTCCTATAGGTGTCGGTATATCAACTTGCGCAAAAATAGAAGTTTTTAAATTATAAAAATCAAACCCAATTTTCACAAGTTTCACAATACCAAGCACTATGTTCAGGGTATAATAATGCCATTGAATTGCACACAGTACATTCCTTCATCACGTCATCACCGAACATTGCTCTAACAATATGTACATGTTCATCTTCTGAAATATTTAATGCCTCTCTCATTGACCAAAGCATTTGATCTTCACTAGGTGTGATAATCCCATCTGCTAATGCTAATTTAATCACTTCTTGATAATCTTGTAAGGTCATTCCTCTCGCATCTAATTGAACACCTTGTTTTTCAGCCACCATGTCTTTTCCACCAGGGTCATCAACAAAAATAACTAAAGAATCAGGATTTAAACTAGAATCTCTCAACTCAAAAACAATTCTATTTGATTCTGAAAAAGCATGTACAAGCGTACTTTTTTTATTAATTATTGAAGCAATATTTCTTGCGGTTTGTTCAGGGTTTTTTCCTTTTCTCCATCCAGACTCATCATCATGATCCAATGTGTAAAATTCAGTTCCTTTCCCTGGATATTCTAATCTAATTTCTTCTCCGCCATCAAAGTCATTAGTAAGTAATGAAACACTACCTATTTCTGTATGTTGAATATTATCTTCTTCATCAAATGAAATCATTAATGGCTTTCTTTCTTCCTCTGCTGCATTATAAGTCCCTTGTAATCCAGACATCCATTTATTTTCCAATCGTTGTAAACTAGCTTCTTGTTGTTCAGAAAGATTTTGTTCTATACCTAACATTTTTTGTAATTCTCCACCCTCTTCTAATTCTTTTCTAATCCTTTCTTGTTCTTGCGGATTATGTGTTTGTTGAGGCTTCTTGACTTCCGTGCCCTCATCAGATTCCAACAATGCTCTACGTTCTGCAAACGCTTCGTCAATATCTTCATGATTTTCTAAATTTTCTTTAGATTCTCTTCGGCCCTTTCTAATTGCCATATAGTGCGTTAATAGCGTTGATATTATGATACTATCGTATTACAAAATATAAGTGATGCCAATTATCTTTTAAATGTTAATTATATTTTTCTAAAACAGTAGATATTCCCATCCCGCCACCAATGCACATTGTCGCCAATGAATATTTTCCATCTATTCTGTTTAAAATAGATGCTGCCTTACCCGTAATTCTTGCACCACTAGCTCCTAAAGGGTGGCCGATTGATAATGCGCCTCCATCTATGTTTACTTTATCTAAATCAATCTTTAATGAATTTATGACGGCGAGAGATTGTGAAGAAAATGCCTCATTTAATTCAATTACATCTAATTCATCCATTGTAATACCGGCTCTTGATAATGCTTTATTTGTTGCATCAACAGGCCCTATTCCCATATATTCCGGTTCACAACCAGTTACAGCAGTACCAATGATTTTTGCAAGTGGTTGCATATTATTTTTTAGAGCATATTCTTCAGAACAAATTATAGTGAATGCAGCACCATCGGTCAAGGGAGATGAAGTTGCAGCCGTAACAGTACCGTTTTCGATAAATGCTGGCTTCAGCTTTTTCATTGATTCAAGGTTTGTATTTTCTCTAACACATTCATCTTTCATTAACATTCCTTCTGGAGTTTTAATCGAGATTAATTCCTCTTCCATATATCCTTTATGATATGCAGAAGATGATTTTTGATGGCTTTTTAATGCAAATTCTTCTTGATCTTCTCGAGTTATTGAATATTTTTTTGCAACATTTTCAGCAGTTAGTCCCATTGAGATATATGCATCTGGTGCATTCTGCATTAATTTTGAATTAGGTGTAAAATTAAACCCTCCTCTCATTACTCTAGACATTGATTCAATACCCCCACAAAGAAAAACATCTCCAGAACCCATACTAATTGAACCACAAGCCATATGAATTGTCTGCATTGATGAACCGCATAATCTATTTGTTGTCGAACCTGGTATCCCAACTGATAAATCAGATAAATAAGAAATTATTCTGCCAAGGTTATTTCCTTGTTCGCCTTCTGGATAAGCACAACCAACTAAAATATCTTCTAACTCTTCTCCAATAAGGTTATTTTTCGAAATCAAACCTTTTACAACTTCTGCTGAAAAATCATCTGGGCGTACATCTTTTAGGGTGCCTTTGTGGGCTTTAGCAAAAGGAGTTCTGAGAAATCCTGCAATAACAGGTACAGCCATACTCCTCGGATAGTATAGGTGTTTGTGAACCCCTCGGTTATTGTGTTGTGACCGCATCGATTATGAACAAGACCATAGTCGCCCTGACTATTATGTTACGTAAATGCAAATGCGGGTACTTCAAAGATTCTAATTGCCCTTCGTGTAATGAAGAAGGTAAATTCATTATGAGTGATAAAGAATCAGATAAATTAGGTAGGGTTTTGGCTTTAGTTTTAAGGCATGCACCCGAAAAATTTGATGTAGAGATGGATATCAATGGATGGGTCGATACAAATGGATTATGTGATGGTATAAAATCACAAAGAAGAGATTTTCATTGGTTAAGGCCATGGCATTTTGAAGCAGTATCTGTAACAGAGGAAAAGGGACGATATGAAGTAGAAGGTCAAAGAATTAGGGCTACATATGGACATAGTATTGAAATTGAAATAGATTTACCGACGGATGACATTCCTGATTCATTATTTTATCCCGTAGATCCCGATGAAGTGGATGATGTAATAAAATTAGGAATTAAGGGTGGAGATAGAAGACATGTACATTTATCTAAATCGATTTCTAAAGCATATGAAGCAGGCAGTGTAAGGATGAAATCACCATCAATTGTTGAAGTTGATGCGGTTAGAGCAATAGCTGATGGCATTGAAATTTATCGCGCAGGAAAATTAGTTTATTTGACCGAAGGAGTCCCTCCACAATATATGTTAAAAGTATCTGCAGATGATCCCGATTTGGTAGAAGTTTTAGAAAACTTGAAACAAGAAGAAGAATAATTATTTTTTGAATCCACATGATTCACAAAAACCAAGGTTTTCTTTTATCTCTGCCTCACATTTCGGACAAAAACCATCATCTCCTATTTCGATAGATTTATTTGTTTTTGTTTGTTTTTTCTTTATTAACCTGACAGCCTCTTTTTCTTTGAAAATATTATCCAATCCCAGAATTTTTCTCTCTTCTATTTTTTTAATATATTTTATCCCTTCTTGGATAGAAATTTCAAGTTGCCATTGCCGATGTTTTCTAGCTTGTATATCTAAAATTTCAGAAGATTCTTCTAATTCTGCCTGTAAATGCCGTATGAATAAATCAATTTCAGATTCATCCTCCATACTTTTACACACTCTCTATACCTCCCTGTAGCCACATTACATATTAGATTGTGCTTTTACGGAGGTATGATGACGGCAGACCTAATCATAATCAAATTCGGGGGTAGTTTGATTACTGACAAATCAACTCTATGCTCTGCTAAAATTGATGTAATTGAAAATTTATGTTCGATGATATTAGAAATAAAAAAATTAGGAAATAGAGTTATTATTGTTCATGGTGCAGGTAGTTTCGGGCATTTAAAAGCAATGAAATGGCGAATACATGAAGGACGAATCCCTGAATTGAATGATCAATTGGAAGGTGTTGAACAAGTTAGAGATGATATGAAAACATTAAACGGATTAATAGTTCAGATAATGCATGATTATTCTATAGAAGCAGAGCCTTATGTGCCTCATTTACATGGAAAAGGAGTAGGAGTTGATTACGTTTTTTCTAATGAGTTTGATAAAATTCTTAATTCTAATGTCGTGCCTGTAGTTTATGGTGATGTTGTAGATTCTTTCTGTGAAAAAGAGTTTGGAATATTATCGGGAGATGATATTTGTGAAATTTTAACGAAGCACTATAATCCTAAGCATGTGATATTTACAATTGATGGAGCAGAGGGCATTATTGATAATCCCAATTCCAAGTTTGGAGGAAATATAATTAAAAAATATATAATAGGTACAGAAATAGTAACAAAAGAAGTAGAAAATGATGTTACTGGCGGGATGGAATTGAAGATTTTACGTGCTACCAATTGTTTGAAAATGGGCTCAAGGGTTTCAATAATTAATGGAAATAAACAAAAAATGATAATTAATGCAATACAAGGAAAGGATTTTATTGGTACAGAATTTTTATTAAATAATAATTGAAAAAAACTTCAAATTAGTATGTTTTTTGTAAAGTATCTATATGCGAAGATTACTTCGGAGTGTTGGTGCCTGAATGAGAAATAGGGAATTATTAAACGATTATGATTCATTACAGGCTGAAATGATGGAAGAATCGTGCATTAGTGTTGATGCTGAAGATTTGATACTTGGCCCTGTTTCAAAATATAAAGCACATAGAAATGATGGAGTGCGCCACAGAGCATTCAGTGTGTTGATTTTTAATGAACAAAATGAATTATTAATACAAAAGAGATCTGATGATAAAATCACTTTCCCTAGTGTTTGGGCTAATAGTTGTTGTAGTCACCCGTTGCACATAGAAGGTGAAATGGATTCCGGAACACACAGAGGAGTTGCAAATGCAGCAATAAGAAAAATACCACAAGAGCTTGGAATAGATACGAGTTCATTTTCTGTCGACCAATTTAATTTAATTGGCCGTTTTGAATATAGGTCTTATGCAGAATCAGATTGGGTTGAACATGAAATTGATTATGTTATAGGTATTCATGCCAATGTAGATATTAATCCCAATCTAAATGAGGTTTCAGAACATAAATGGCTCTCTAAAGAAGAATTAATTGATTTTTGTTTGAATGATTCCAATACTATTGCCCCTTGGTTTTTGACAATTATTGACTTGTATTTGAAAAAGTGGTGGCCAAAAAACAATAGAGATTATCCTATATATGATATGGAGATACAATATGCAGGGGTGTTGTCATGAGTCTTCCTGAATCAGTAAAAAAACAACTTTTAGAGCATTCACCCATAATAGAAGAAAAAATAATTACAACCTTGTCTATGAGTAAGCAAGATAAACTTAAATCAGCAATGTTGCATCTAATAGATAGTGGCGGCAAGAGATTAAGAGCAACATTACCTTATTTAGTAGGGGAATTACTTGGAAAACCACACAAATCTCATTATGATGTGGGTGCAGCTATAGAAATCATACATAATTTTACTTTGATTCATGACGACATAATGGATAATGATTCTATTAGAAGAGGTCGCCCTTCAGTACATGAAGCATTCGATATTCCTACTGCAATAAATGCTGGAGATGCCATGTTGGCTGTAGCATTTGAATTAATATCCTCCTCAGAACATGTAGACATTGAAAAACTACCCGAATTAGTAAAAATTATTGGTGGAATGGTAAGGCGTGTATCAGAAGGTCAACAATTAGATATTGATAACGAAAATAGAAGAGATATCACAATAGAAGATTATCTTTACATGATCAAGGGTAAAACAGCAGTTATGTTTGAAGCATGTGCAAGATGTGGAGCAATATTATCTGGTGCAAGCAGTGAAGATGTTGATTTGTTAGGAGAGTGGGGGTTAAACCTTGGCTTATGCTTCCAAATTGTTGATGATCTTATTGATGTTATTTCAGAATCATCTACTTCTGGTAAACCAATAGGTAGTGATTTAGTTCAGGGAAAAATGACATGTATGGTAATACATGCAATGAATTCTAGTGGGTTTGACTTGTCTGGGATAGAAGCAATTTTAGGCAAGGGTTCTGAAGTTACAAAAGAGGAAATTAAGATAGCAATTTCGAACTTAGAAAAAACAGGTAGTATTGAATATTGTAGGGCATTAGCGAATAAATATTATTCGATTTCAAAAGAATGCTTAATCAAATTTAAAGATAGTAATGGATATGAAGTATTATCAGATTTAACTGATTATCACATCAATCGTATTAATTAATCTGTATAGTAACCTTCAGTTGGTTTTTCAGCTTTAAGTCCCTTTCTTTCACGAATGCTCCCTATTACCTTCTCAATTAATTGGGGCGGCACCATATCAAACCCTCTATTTTCAGAATTCCATATTGCCCTACCCTGGCTTGCAGCCCTGATGTCATTGGAGAAACCAAATGTCTCCGCCACTGGTAATGTTCCAATAACAGTTGTAGTTTCCCCCTCTGAAGGCATATCTTCGATGATTCCTCTTCTTTGTGTTACTTCACTAGTAACTCCACCTAACCAAGCATTCGGCACACTTACAAATGTTTTTTGCATTGGTTCCATAATCACTGCTCTAGCCCTTAACATTGCACCTCTTATTGAATTTCTAACGGCAGGAATTGTTTGTGCAGGCCCTCTATGTATTGCATCTTCGTGTAATTTTGCATCTACTAATCTAACCATCATGCCCATTACTGGTTCTTCTGCCAAAGGTCCTTTTTTACATACTTCATTAAACGCTTCAATTATCAATTCTTTTGTCTCATGCAAATTTTGGATACCCTTTGTTGCATTTACTAGGACATTAGTTCCATTTATTGAATATATATTCCTCATCATGTCTTTATCAAGCCCGTATTCTGAAAATTTATTCCCTACTTCTTTACGATCCCCTTGACGAACTGTACCATCTCCAAACTCACCATCTCTTAATGCTTTTATTACCTCTTCAGACAGTGGCTCAACTTCAACATAAAACCTATTATGCCTATTTGGTGATTTACCTTCAAAGGCACTACCATGATTATTTCCTTCTACAGATTCTCGATAAACAACAATTGGAGGAGATACTTTCACTTGAATGCCTTGTTCTTCTTCTATTCTATATGTTGTAATTTCTAAATGTAATTCTCCCATGCCAGCAAGTAATGCTTCACCAGTTTCCTGATTTGTTGAAACTTCTAGTGAAGCATCAGCCTTAGCTAATGATCTTAAAGCATCAATAAATTTAGGCAAATCCTTCATATTTTTAGGCTCTACTGCAACAGTAACTACCGGTTCAGAATAATGTCTAATTGCTTCGAAAGGAGTTGTTTCTGGGTCTCTTACAACAGTGACACCAGCAGCAGCCGAACGAATACCAGTTATTGCAGCTATGTTTCCAGCAACTACAGAAGGGACAGGAATTCTATCTCCCCCTACCATCATTGAAACTTGCTGAACTCTTTCTGCTTTAGCAGCCCCAATAGCCCAAACGGACTCACCATGATTTATTGATCCTGAATATAACCTTCCAACCGCAACCTCGCCAGCATGAGGGTCCATCCAAATCTTAGTAATCATCATTGCCAACTCACCATTCGGGTCACAAGAGACCATAGATTTACCAATTTCACTTTCTAAATCGCCTGTCCAAATATTAGGTATTCTATAGGGTTGAGCAATTTTGGGACTTGGTAATTCAGAAACAGCCATGTCAAGAAGTACTTCATGAACTGGTGCTTTTTTAGCCAATTCTTTTTGTTCTTCATTGTTACAATATTCAAAAATATCTTTGAAATTGATACCTGATTTTTTCATATAAGGTACTGTAATCCCCCAATTATGATATGCAGATCCAAAGGCAACAGTCCCATCACCTACGTTAACTTGCCAATCTTTTTTGTGTTCTTCAGGTGCAAATTGTCTAATTAAGGTATTAACCCTTGTAATTTGCTCTTGAAAACGAGCCATCATGTCTTCAGGAGTTACTTGTAATTCATTGATTAATCGGTCTACTTTGTTTATGAATAATACGGGTTTGACTTTTTCTTTAAGTGCTTGCCTAACTACTGTTTCGGTTTGAGGCATTGCTCCTTCTACTGCACAAGTGAGGATAAAACATCCATCAACAGCCCTCATTGCTCTAGTAACATCACCACCAAAATCAACGTGCCCGGGAGTGTCAATTAGGTTAATCAGGAAATCCTCTCCATCTACTGCATGCACCATTGAAGCGCTAGCAGCATTTATTGTAATCCCTCTAGCACTCTCTTGATCATCAAAATCTAGTACTCTACTTTTTCCTGCTAGTTCTTCACTCATCATTCCAGCACCCGCTATGAGGTTGTCTGAAAGCGTTGTTTTACCGTGATCTATGTGTGCTGCGATACATAAATTTCTTATTTGATCTAATTCATGCATCACTTCTGTTGCCCGTTTAATATTGTCTTCTTTCCTGCCCATTTTGAACACCTATTTTTCTTATAATTGTGCGACTTAAATAGAGTTCATAAAGCCGACGTATGAAATCACTCCTAAATGTACTATCTTGCTGAAGCAGCAATCCTTTCAACTTCTTCTTTCTTAGAGATTGCAAAAGATGTTGCATCACCATTACTTGCTTTAATTAATTCATTAACAATACAATCTTTCAAACTTCTTTTAGATTTTGAAGTTCCTTGAGTTGCTCCTTTTGCAAGATTCCTAATTGCAGTATCTAATCTTCTACTCGGTGATGAATCTACAGCTTTTGGTTGAGATACAGCACCAAATCTAATTCTTGTGATTTCTTCACGTTGTGCGGAATTTATAATAGCATCAACAAAAATCTGTAATGGGTTTTGTTTTGTTTTATCACTTATTACATCCAATGCACCCATAAATGCTTTTGCAGCACTTTGTTTTTTACCTGTATATTTACCAGTCCGCATCAAGTTATTGATATATCTTTCAGAAAGAGATAGTTTTGATTTCCCAAACCACGTGTTTGCATGCTTACCTCCTGTATGTGGCGTTCCAACTTGTTTGAGATTGATATATTTCGCTAATCCTGGATCCGCACACACAATATCGGAAGTATCCCATTTCCCGAAAACTAGTGTGCCTAAACCTGCAATGGGTGATTCATCCACTTCTTCGATGACTTCTTCAGCCTGAATTTCCTCAGTAGTGGCTTCTTCTTCTTCTGACATTTTCACACCTACCTAATTGGTTTCTCTTTACGTCCTCTAACCATCTCATTAAGGCTAACGCCATTTACTTGAATAACTTTGTAACGTACTCCAGGTATATCTCCATATGATCGACCCATTCTACCACCAATACCTTCAACCATTACTTCATCATGTTCATCAATAAAACTAATTGCACCATCACCTGGAGCAAACGCTGTTAATTTATTACCACTTTTAATCAATGAAATCTTTACTGCTTTCCTAATGCCTGAATTCGGTTGTTTGGCTTCAATGCCTACTTTTTCAATAACTATGCCTTTAGCCTGTGTTGATCCACCTAATGGGTCATGCTTTTTCCTCGAGCCAAGCATACGCTTTTTGTATGTCCGATCTCCCCATCTAAACTTCTGTCTGTCTGTTTTCATTTTACGTCCTGCAAATAGTCCACGACCCATGAATTCACCTTGAAGCAAGTGGCCCACCAACCTATCCTTTATATCCGTAGCGGCAAGTCTATGTTGAGTAAAATCAACTCAAATTTAGATATGTACTGTGCGAACCTTCAAACGTCGGCTAGTGTTGAGCGGGATAATGGCTTTTAGGGACCACTTGAAAAGAGTGAAAATCGACTCTAGAAAATTAAACGATTTAAATGATCTACCCTCGCTTTCCATAAGTAACTCAGAACAACCAATAATACTAGATGGCTTTGAATCAAATATTAATTGTAAATTAGCATTAGACATTTGTCAAATCTCTGTAATAGCCGAGACATTAGGAATTCAAGAAAAGAAAATTAGTGATTTGATTTCTTATGGGATTTCTAATCCTAAAAACCCCTCGGTCATAAATAAAGGAGAGGCGTCCACCTTAGAAAATTGCATTATTGATGTGGATTTAACTAAATTACCAATACCTCAGTATTTCCCTATTGATGCAGGGAAATACCTTACTTCTGCAATGGTTTTTGTAATGGACAATGGAGTTTCAAATGCTTCATTTCATAGAATGTTAGTAATTGATGATGATAAAATGGCGATAAGAATTGTTCCTAGACATTTGCATAAGATAATACATAAAAATAGAGAGAAGGGAGAATCTACAAAAATTGCAATTGTAATGGGAGCCGATCCATTCGTTTTATTGAGTGCTGCAATTTCATTTGATTTTGAATGTGAAGAGGTAAAGGTTGCGGCCGCTATGCATAGTGAAGGTTATGGCGCTGATTTAGAAGTTGTAATGATGGAAAATGGCGTAGTAGTACCTGCACATGCTGAATTTACAATGCTTGCTGAAATACTTGTGGAAGATACAAAAGAAGGCCCCTTTGTCGATATTACTGGAACTAAAGATAAAATAAGAGAGCAACCGATTGTTAAGGTTGAAAAAATATATCATAGAACAAATCCCTATTTTCATGCATTAATACCTGCAGGTATAGAGCACCAAACATTAATGGGTTTGCCAAGGACTCCCACAATTAAAAAAGAAGTCAATAAAGTAACGAAATGTGTTGACGTTAGGTTAATGAAAGCAGGCTCAGGTTGGTTATCAGCAACAGTATCTATTGAGAAAAGTGACGATTTGGATGCTAAAAAGGCAATAGATGCCACTTTTAAAGGCCACCCTTCATTAAAAAAAGTAGTTATTGTAGATGATGATATAAATATTGGAAATGGTGATGAAGTTGAGTGGGCGGTATTAACAAGGTCGCAACCAGACAAGGATTATTACATATTTAAAAATCAGAAAGGTAGTAGTTTAGATCCTACAAGATATCCAGATGGAACGACAAGTAAGGTTGGAATTGATGCAACTATTCCTCTTGGAATGGATAAAAGTGAATATTTAAATCACAGGTAGGTCATAAGTTGGATAGTGAAATTAAATTCTATTTACCAAGAAAAAGTCTTGGTGATAGAAACAGATCACAAGCACATAAATTTTTTAAATTAAGCAAGAAATATAGTGCACAGAGATTTGAAAATTTACAATGGGCAGAACAAAGTGCAAGACAATCCATATTGTATGACTATACAAATTTCCAAAACTGGGAATTATTGTTAGTTTTAAAAAATGAATTAAATGATGAACCAGGAATATATACTCTTTTAGAAGATTTATTATCTGTTTTAGGTAAGGATTCTGAATTAATTGAGCAGCTTAGAAGTATAGATATTATTCCATCTTGTTTTGATTTATTTTCATCTATATTAAAACGTGAACCACTTGATGCAGATGTTTGGTGGAACCAAATAAAAAATGATGAGGACAAATTAGAAGAATTTATTGAAAGGTGTAAGATGATGGATTTTAGAGATAGGCGTTCAAATGTTATTTTCGGTAGAAGGCTTGAAAGAGTTAGGATGCATGGTTTAAATGATGTATTTTCCGAATTAATGCCTTATTTATTGTCTCATAGGCCAGATAATTATGAATTGTGGATAGAATTAGGAAAGCACCACGAGTCGTTAAATGATTATAAAAATGCGTGGATGTGTTATGATCAAGTATTGGAATTTAATCCACGAGACAAAAATAAATCTAGATTATCGGGTATTTTAAATAAAAGATTTAAAAATATCGATGAGATAAAACCAAATATAAATGATGAGTTTTCATTTCATTCTAGGTTAGAAAAATTAACATTGACGATTAAAAATATAGATGTGCTTGATGAAAATGAAGCACCTGTAGAAAAAGTAAATGATTTGGAATTAAAACTTAAAAAATTAATAGAGACAAAAAATTTCCAAGAAGGGTTTTTTATGGCCAGATCCTTACTTTCAGAGGGCGAAAAATGGGTTCTACCATATTTTGAAAAGGCTAAAGAGGGTTTAACTAATGAATAAGTACCTATATGTGATGGGATTTATAACCTTAGATTGTTTACCTTCGGATAATTTTTCGGGGGATGAAAAATGGTTGATGGTGAAGCACTCAATAAGGGGTTGGGAGCTCCCTGGGGGAAAAATAAACAGTGGGGAAAACTATGATGATGCAATTTTAAGAGAGGTTTTAGAAGAATCTGGCATAGAATCATATATCCGCTGTAAACCAAAAGAATATGATGGTGGTTTGGTGTATTGGATGGGTATTTCTGAAGATATTGATTATGATGTTTTTAATATAAAAGACCCGATTATTGAAGATATTAGATGGTTTTCATCACCGCCAGAGGATTTGGCTTGGGGTGTTGATGAATTAAAAAATATTATTAATTTATTTAATTAAACATTAACTCAGTATTTTCAATGATTTTATTTATAAATTCTTTAATAGAATCATCTACTGTGGAAAATATTTCTTTTGCATTTTTCAAATTAATAGCAATCTCTTTCAAATCTAAGGGGTTGATTTTTGGTTCGGGAATTTCATCTCCAATTTCTCTAGGTTTAGCTTTAATTATTTGGGCACTCATCCTTTCTGCATTAAGGTCTGCATGTGGCGCGGCCGCACTAAGAAATTGAAACCCAGAATGCCATGCTAATTCGTTATTGTTTGATTTCTTGAATATATTATGTGCATTGAAAAGATGTCTGCATGAATCATTAATATGTCCAATTTCCATCATTATTCTTGCAGCACCTATTCTTGAAAACCCAACTACTTCCTGAGGAAATTCTCCATTCAAGGGTATTTCTCCATATAAGTGTAAAGCCATTAATTTTTCATCAATATGTTCATGAAATGCTGCTTTATTTATTATGGAAAGGCCATGTAATCTACTATTTTCCGAAACAGATGAAAGCCGTTTTAATGCCCATTCAAAATCATCCCTAGGATCATCATTTGAGTTTGATTGAACTTTAATCAACCCTAATTCCATCCTCAATCTACCCTCTAAAACCAAATCTCTTGTATTTTTAGTTCTAACAATTATTAATGCTTTATCTATATTATTAAACATCTCATCTATATTGTCAGAATTTCGCATATTTATTAATTCCAAAATTAATAATTCAGCCTCATTTAGTTTTTCTTTAGAGATTTTATGTAATTCCTTAATCCCCAAGGATAATGCACATTCTGCAATTTCT
>Ga0207992_1000313_pt1 | contig 25798 bp, 37 predicted proteins | sample ETN02SmetaG_FD_185788 | JGI IMG/M metagenome (GOLD analysis project Ga0207992, IMG submission 185788) | Marine microbial and viral communities from oxygen minimum zone, Eastern Pacific Ocean - ETNP2014F10-02SV255 (SPAdes) (version 2) | ecosystem: Environmental > Aquatic > Marine > Oceanic ...
GTCTATACAGGTGATGGTAATGACGGTTTCATCTCCACGTTTACAATTGGGAGTAATGGGGACATTACTCCAATAAGAATACAAAATAATTATTCCTGTGAAATCTCTGCGAACTTTAAGCATAGCGCAGATCTAGCAAGGTACAACTCTCTAGTGCATGTGGCTGAGGACAATGGGTCTCACACCCTTGCTTTTGCCTATGCAGGAGGTGATACCGACGGTTACATTGCCACATTTTCACTATCTGAATTGGATCCTTACTCTTGTTCATCATCATCATCATCAAAAAAACAATATGCTCCCCACATTCATGATGAAGTGACAGTATCAATTAATTCAAATGAAAAATTTAATTTAAATTTTAAAGATAAAAAGATTCCAAAGATTACATCAAGGGTTGGAGATACAGTTGACATCACCATTAGTGTAGGTGATGATAAAAAATTAGATCATATATCTCAAGTAAAATTTATGACAAATTTTGCAAAAAAACCTAGCGGAATAAATAGTTATTTTGCACATAATTACAATGATTATCGGCAAGTTGCTTTGTCAGTTTATGAATGGAACCAACAAAAAGATGATGTCAAATATGATTATGGCGGAACCGTATCTTGGAATGAACCAAGTACAATGATGCGAGAATACACAGGGCCTAATCATGATTATGTGGGTCCACTATTATTCAATGAAGAAGAGTTAATCATAGTATTTTCTTTGAATATGACCAATGTGATGGATAAAACTCAAACAATAACAAAAATAATGGATACTAGTAACATGCAAAAACGTAGTGTTTTACCGTTCACATTAGAAGTGCTGCCAGAATTAGCAGAAGCTCCAAGTGCAGAGTCCGTGGAAGAAATTGAATCTCCAGTGGATGACAAATCCAAATTTTTTATAAAATCTAACAAATCCTCATATGAGAATGGAAATAAAGTTGTGATAAAAGGTCAGATACCAATTCAGAATTTTGATCTAAAACGAGGACAAAATATTAAATTCTCAATTACATCACCTGAAAATGAAGTAATACTGTCAGGGAAGTTTGGACCAAAATTAGATGGCTCATTTATTTATAAAACATTTGCAACAGATTCTAAATGGAAGACAGACGGAGATTACATTTTTAATTTTAATTTTGGTTCAATTAGTTCCAATTTAGTACTTTCATATGATAATTCACAATTTGAAAAGGTAGATTTAGTTCCTGGTGATTCATTTGCAGATAATCCAAAGTTTGACGTATGTAAGGTAATCAACGCTGTTGAACAAGATAAAAAAATGAAGCAAAAAAAGTGGGATTTTCACATATCCGTAAACTCTGATAGTTATTTGGGAACATGTGACGGTCGAACATACATTACAATTTCAGATAAACCATCAGTTCCAGAAGAGCACAAATCCACACAATTAGAAATAGCAGCATTTGTTGATCAGTCAAAAGATCCTCAACACTACATTGACAGATACTTTAATGAATCAAAATACAAACGATGGTTTGACAAGAATTACCCACAATACACTTCAATTTATGAGGCAGTTGGATTAGAACAACCAGTTCAAGTTATTGAAAAACCAGTTAAAGAAAACATTGTAGAAATTAAAACAGGCAAATACATCTCTCGCAGATAATTAGAATTTTTTAAAATATAATGACAAGAATTCAATTCATAATTTGCCAAAACTGACAAAATGATCACTCCTAATTTCTCATTTTGGGTTAATTATTTTGATGTTTTGTGCCTAATTCTCCATGGAGGCTTTAAATATTAAACAGTGAAAAATTTGTTTATGGGTGGACACCTTTGGAAATGCTCAAGCAAAAGTAATACCTCTAGATTTATCTGAAAATCAATTTCAAATTTATAATAAAATATCTCGAAATTATTCTCATTCGTTTCTTTTTGAATCCCTATCTGGACCTGAAGTTTTAGCTGAAACATCTGTGATGGGATTTGACCCTAAAATTATTTTTAAAGGATATTCTGATAAAGTGGAAATCATTGAAAATAATGAGACTACTATAATTGAAACTAATGATCCTTTTGTAGAATTAAAAAAATTACTTGGAAAATCTGATGATCAAAAATATCGTTATCTTGGTGGTGCAGTAGGAGTAGTAAATTATGATTCAATTAGATTAGTTGAAAATATTTCAGAAGAAAATAATTTATCTCAACCAATTATGGAATTTGGAATCTATGATGATGGTTTGTTATATGATAATGTTGAAAAAAAATTATTTTATTTTTATCATGATGATAATAGATATGATAAATTAATTGTAAGTGATGATTCATTTGATGAATTTAATTCTAGTGTAGTATCTCCTAATATGGATAAAGAAAAATTTTCAAGTATTGTAAATAAAGCAAAACAGTATATTCATGATGGTGATATTTTTCAAGTAGTTTTATCTCGTAAATTTGCATTTGATACTAGCGGTGATAATTTAACATTATACAAGACATTAAGAAAATTAAATCCATCACCATACATGTATCACCTAAAACAAGATTCAAAAACAATAATTGGTGCTTCTCCTGAAATGTTAGTTAGAATCACTGATGATAAAGTAGAAACTTTTCCAATTGCTGGCACTAGAAAAATTACTGATAATGAAGAAAAGAATAAGGAATTGTCTGAAGAATTAATTCATGATGAAAAGGAATTAGCTGAGCATACCATGCTTGTTGATTTAGGACGTAATGATATTGGAAGAGTCTGTAAATATGGAACTGTTCACCTTGAATCTCTTATGCAAATTAAGCGATTCAGCCATGTACAACATATTGTTAGTCATGTAGTTGGTAATTTGGACTCAAAAAATGACATGTTTGATGCATTTCAGGCTGTATTTCCTGCTGGAACTGTTTCAGGTGCTCCAAAAGTCAGAGCAATGCAAATAATTGATGAGTTAGAGTCTGAACAACGAGGTCCATATGCTGGAGCTGTTGGATATTTTTCATATAATGGATGTTGTGATTTTGCAATCGCAATTAGAAGTATTTTCATAGAAAATAACAAAGGATTTGTACAATCTGGTGCTGGTATTGTTTCAGATTCAATTGCAGAAAATGAATTTAAAGAAACTGAACACAAAGCTGGTGCAATGCTTCAAGCATTAAAGGAGGCATCCAAATGAAATTTTTAATCATTGATAACTATGATTCATTTGTTTACAATATTGCTCAATATCTTGGGGAGTTGGGAGTTGAATGTGATGTATTTAGAAATGATAAAATCACAATTTCACAAATTAAAGAAAATAACTATGATGGAATAATAATTTCTCCAGGACCGGGAACTCCTGAGGATAAAAAATATTTTGGAATTTGTAGTGAGGTGATTAAAGACATTGGTCCAACAACTCCTATTCTGGGTGTTTGTTTAGGTCACCAAGGAATCATTGATGCATTTGGTGGTAAAGTAACTAATGCAGGATGTGTAAGACATGGGAAAACTAGTCCAGTTGAATACCGTGAATCTGAATTATTTAAAGATGTAAAAAATCCTTTTCGTGCTACTCGTTATCATAGTTTAGTTGGAGATAAAACGATTATTCCAGATGTGTTAGAAGTTATAGCTACTGCAAATGATGATGGTGAAATTATGGCAATTAAACATAAAGAATTTTTAATTCAAGGTGTGCAATTTCATCCTGAATCAATCATGACTGAAGATGGGAAAAAAATTCTTGGTAATTTTATTAGGCAGGTAAAGGAAAAATGATTTCAGCATATATCTCAAAATTAGAACAAAAAATTGATCTTACATATGATCAAATGAATGAAATAATGTCTGAAGTATTATCTGGCAAAACTAATGATGATAAGAATATGAGGTTTTTATCTAATTTATCAATAAAAGGTGAAACTGATGATGAATTACTTGGGATGTTAGATAAAATGCAAGAACTATCTCTTAAAATTACGCCTAAAAATCAAGGAACCATTATTGATATGTGTGGAACAGGTGGGGATAATTTACAAACTTTCAACATATCAACTACGGCTTCATTTGTGGTTGCTGCTGCTGGTGGCATTGTTGCAAAACATGGCAATAGATCAAGTTCAGGTATATCTGGTAGTGCTGACATTTTTGAATATTTTGGATATGATCTAAATGCTGAACCATCAACTGTGGCAAATATTCTTGAAGATTATCAAATTTGTTTTATGTTTGCACAAAAATATCATCCTGCAATGAAAAATGTTTCATCTGCAAGAAAACAATTGAAAACTAGAACGGCATTTAATTTACTTGGACCTTTATCAAATCCTGCTAATGTAAAAAATCAACTAGTTGGTGTTTTTTCAAATGAATTTCTTACACGATTACCTCAAATTCTAAAAAGAAAAGGAGTAGAAAATATAATGGCTGTTAGATCAAATGATGGAATGGATGAATTTTCTACTAGCTCTACAAATTCCGTTTGTATTTTAAAAAATAATATTGTAACTGTCAATTCAATTGATCCTGAATTTCTTGGATTACACAAATCCTCATTAAATGATATTAAAATTCAAACAAAAGAGGATGCCATTAAATCATTTGTTGGTGTTTTGAATAATACTGCTAATAAATCTATGATTGAAACTACTGCATTGAATGCCGCAGGTGGCTTATTGGTTGGAAATGTTGTAGATAGTTTTGAGGATGGTGTACAACTCGCATTAAACACAATTACAAACGGTAAGGCGATGAATTTATTGGAGAAATTTGTGCGTAATACTGGAGATATTGAAAAATTAAAGGAGATTGTTGATGGCTGAAAATATTTTAAAAAAATTAGTGAATAATTCACAAATGGCAATTGATGATGGAGTTTATGATGTTGATGTAAATTTACAAAAATCTAGTCAAGATTTTCAAGAAATCATTAAATCAAATTCTCACGCAACATTGCTTACAGAAGTAAAATTTTCATCACCCTCATTAGGAAAAATTAGAACAATTGGAGATCCTAGTAGTATTGCTAAACAAATGATTGAAGGTGGTTCTAAAGCATTATCTGTTTTAACTCAACCACATTTGTTTAATGGGTCTCCAGACTATTTTGTACAAGTAAGACAATCCGTTGATGTTCCATTATTAATGAAAGATATTATGATTGATAAAATTCAAATTGATACTGCAAAAAAAATCGGTGCTGATTATATGTTAGTAATTCAATCTTTGTTTGATCAAAAATTTCTTAATGATATTGATGATTTTATTGCATATGGACATAAACAAGGTTTGAATGTATTGCTGGAAGTACATACTAAAAAAGAATTTCAAAATGCATTAAAAACTGAGGCCGACATAATTGGAATCAATAATAGAAATTTGGACACTTTAGAAATTGATCTTAAAACTACTGAATTGGTCCTATCGGAACATCAAAAATCTCGAATAATTTTATCTGAAAGTGGGATTAATACACCTGATGACATTCAATACTTAAAAAAGTGTGGAGCTGATGCATTTTTGATAGGTTCAAGTATAATGAAAAGTGATAATATTGTAGAGCAGGTAAGAAAATTGGTGAACTCATATTGAAATATCCTAAAAATGGAAAATTCGGTGAATTCGGTGGTCAGTATATCCCTGAAACTTTGGTACCTGCAATAGAGGAATTAGAAGAAAATTATTTAAAATTTAAAAATGATAAAAAATTCAAACAAGAATTAGATTATTATCTAAAAGTGTATGCTGGAAGACCAACTCCATTATACTATGCAAAAAATTTATCTGAAAAATTAGGTGGTGGAAAAATCTATCTTAAAAGAGAGGATCTATTACATGGAGGAGCTCATAAAATTAACAATACTTTAGGTCAAGCACTTTTAGCAAAAAAAATGAATAAGAAAAGAATCATTGCAGAAACTGGTGCAGGTCAACATGGAGTTGCAACTGCTATGGCATGTGCTGCATTAGGTATGAAGGCTGAAGTGTATATGGGATACAAAGATACAATTCGACAAAAACAAAATGTCTATAGGATGAATATGTTGGGTTCCAAAGTTCATCCAGTAAAGTCTGGTTCTAAGACATTAAAGGACGCAATTAATGATGCAATAAGGGATTGGATTACAAATGTTGAATCAACATATTATCTATTAGGATCTGCAGTGGGCCCTCATCCATATCCTGTAATGGTCAGAGATTTTCAAAGTGTTATTGGAAATGAAATCAAATTTCAGATGAAAAAAATCAATAACAAAGAACCTGATACTGTGATTGCATGTGTTGGTGGTGGTTCTAACGCAATTGGAACATTCTATCCTTTAGTTGATACAAGTGCTGAAATTATTGGTGTTGAAGCTGCTGGTATGGGATTAAAATCAAAATTACATTCAGCCACTTTATCTGCAGGAAGTAAGGGTGTTTTACATGGAATGATGACATATTTGCTTCAAGATAGTGAAGGTCAAATCACAGAAACTCATAGTATTTCTGCAGGACTAGATTATCCTGGAGTTGGCCCAGAACATGCCTACTATAAAGACACAAAACGAGTAAAATATCACTCATCCACTGACAAAGAAGTCTTAGATGCATTTTTGATTTTAACTCAAACTGAAGGAATTATACCTGCATTGGAATCGTCTCATGCTATTTCTGAAGCTATGAAAGTTGCCAGAAAATCTAAACCTTCTGAATCCATAGTTGTAACACTTTCTGGTAGAGGTGATAAGGATGTTGAAGAAGTTCAAAAATACTTGGATGCTTCTAAAAATAATTAATAATTAAAATATTTTTTATGATTTAATTGACTGAGCAAATTCTTCAAGTTTTTGCTTTTTCTCTTCTGGTGTAAGTGTTAGAAGTCCTTTCCACTTTTCTTTCATTTCTTCTTTTTGTTTTTGTTTATCATCTTCTGACATCATATCCCATTGCAACTTGATTTGCATAAAATGCATAATCATTGATGCTTTATCTTGAATTGATAGTGATTTCCATGCTTCACCAATTTCTTTAAACTGCTTTTTCTTTTCAGTAATTTGTTCAGGAGTCATTCCTTTAAAGTAGTCCTTCATTTTTTTATCATGTCTATTTTCATTATACCTTTTCTTTTTGTTAGAATCCTGTTTCTTTGAATCTGTTACGTAAAGAACTTCGCCATTTCCTGCATCAACTAATATTTTTTTGTAGTCATGATCATCATATGATACTACAATTTTGTATACTAAATATCCGTTAATTGATACAAGTTTTCCATACATACTTTTGCTATCTGAAATTTCATCTTCAGCAATTGTCATTGCATCGACTAAAGTAATTTGAGCAAGACTTGAATCTACTTCTTCATTTTCTAAAGGAATTGTACCTTGAATTGCAGGATATTCTGTTTTATCCCAATATGCATATGATGGGGATATTCCTACAGTTGCAATTAATCCCATTATTACAAGTAATGCTGTTATTTTCACTGAAATCAAATTAACAAAAATCAATTTTAGAAGTATAAAAAATAATCGTATGATTTATTCTAGTTTGAGACAATAAATGTCTGATTTATTATGAATTTACTTTTAGCACTAGAAAATTATTTTCTATTTTATTGATTTATTTTTCAATAAGGCGTCCTCTGGAGTTTTTTCTTTATTTGACTCCCAATGCCAACTATGATGTTTTTTCCAATGTTTGTCTAATTCCTCTCTTGTTGGTTCTTTTCCTAATGGACTTCCACATAATTTACATTGCTTCATTTTTCATTTTCCTTAGATTTCTTCTTTTTAGACTTAATGATTGGATGACATTGAGCTGGTAAGTTCTCCTCATTCATCATTATCAATTTCATTTGTAGTTTTTATTATTCTTCTGCATTGATGGTATCTGGATCATTATTACCTGGCAAGTACTTGTCTCCAAGAAAACCTTTCATTTTTTCATCAAATTCCTCTTGTAATCGTGTTAGATACATTTCTGCTTCAGTTTCATCATCTGGGATTCCTGTATCTGTTTCATAATTGAAACCTGTAGCCAAATGATAAAACTCCTCAAAAAATTCTTTACAATCAATTACATCTGCATCTCTATCTATTGATAACACTAAGAAATCTCTGTCTAGTCTGAAATTTAGACAAACTTCCTCTTCAATCATGGTGTCGACAATTACTGCCATCAGATATGCGACATTATTTTTATTCACAGACTTTTTACTTTTATTAGAAATCCATAATTCCTCATCATCTAACAAATTATCAAATGTTCTAACAATCACATCTCTGACCTCTGAATCCAAGTGAGCTGATTTTGATTCCCATAATTTTTCATCATATTTACCATGTTCAACATAAATTAAATCAAAAGTCAATTCAGGATTGATTTGATCAAATTCCCATACTTGCTTATTTGTCCACATTGGTGAAAACTCGCTAATAATTTTTTTAGTTAATTGATTCATGATTAATTGACATACTTTCTCTTGTTTAATCTTATCTTTAATTGCTGTTGTTTGATTTTAAAAATTCTAATGTGCATTCAGCTAATTGTTTATCTGAATGTTTTTCAATTTGATGTTTGCAATTTGGACATGTACCTTTTTGATTATCTATTAATCCATCATTGACTTGTTTCATACAACATTCCATTAATTCTGGAGTGGAATGTGATTCCATAGATAATTTACATGTTGGACATAATGTCATTTTCAATTTCTGATATTTTTTAACTAATAATTAAAATTTTTTAAAAATATCACAATAACTCCTAACAAAAAAATTCATTTTTAAAAAACCCTACAATTATTATGAAAATAGCAAGAATAAACCAACTGCTGAAGCAGCTAAAGATATTCCCATCCATGCATAAAATTTTTTATTCATAGATAGTGATTATTTGTCTAAAATTAATAGTTTAGAATCATGAAAACAGGCAAGTTAAATCACCATCATCGACTCTTTGGGAGTTACATTATGATTTAACCAGCACAAATCCTGTTCTCGTGAATCTATTGATTTTGATTTCTACAAATTGATAAAATAAAATGTGTCGTGTTATTTGCTCAAAATGGGTTAAAAAAATTATCCTTTTTTTTATCAGGCATAAATTTTCAACATCTCAAATCAAATAATTTATTGTATAAGTCAATAGTTGAAAATTATGATTGAAAATGAAGTAGTTCATTGGTCTGATAATCCCATACTAAATGTTACAAATTTCATGGCAGAACCAAACCCTGGAATTTTTGAGGATTCTCATAGTGTAATAAAATATGGGTTTACATGGGTAGTTAATTCTGAACAATTAGATGATCAGGTTGTTTTTTCTGTTGAGAATATACAACTCAGTGTAGAATTTAATCCACTATTATCTTGGATTAGAATGTCTGAATACAATGATGGTTTATTAAAACATGAACAAGGTCATTTTGATCTTGCTGAAATTATTAAAAGAAAACATCAAAAAATCTTTGAAAATGAATTTTATAATAAACAGTTTCCAACAAGAGGTCAAAATGATGCTCAAAGAAAACAATATGCAAAAGAAGATTCTGGCAAAATGATTTCATTAGAAGTTGAAAAATTGAATTTTTACTTAAAAGAAAAACGTGATGAATATGATCAGGAAACTAATTTTGGAAAAAATATTCCTGAACAAGAAAAATATGATGAAATTTTTGTCAAATTAAGAAAATAATCTATTATTGATTCTTTATCATTTTACTTTCTGGAATTGAATTTATGTAATTTACCAAACTGCGATAATATTTTAAATGAAAATTTATGTCTTTGATTTCAGTTTGTTTTAATTCTTCTAACTCAGGTCCAAAATCTCTTTTGTCAGTTTCAATATGGTTTAATGTTTTCTCATTTACTTCAATCATATGAAAAAGACTGTGGAGTACTTCGCCTTTTTGCAGTGTTTTATCACATGACTTTTGTAATAGTAATTCTACCCAATCCATGTTTTTTATTTTTAAATTCTTATATCTTCATCTAAATTTGATTTATTCTGACTCTTACTCTATTTTTTTTTAGTAATTCTTTGAGCCTAGTTTTGATTTAATTTTTTCTGTCTATTTTTGATTTCTTTAGTTCTCTCACTATCTGAATGAACTTCTGAATGCTCATACAAGTCTTCTTTTGAATCAAATATTTGATCACAATAGTAACATTGGTGCATGGTACCATTATGATATTATCATTATTATCACTTTCATCATTTTTTTATAAATAGACAAATTTTTTGATATTCTATTTACGTGGAATTACTATTTTTGATGATTTTTTTTGAATTTTATAATAATTTTTTATTATGTTTGTACTTCGATTTCTGAATTACATGATGGATAATTACCAGTTTCATTTTTAATTTTATTGATTAATTCTAATTGTTCTTGTTTTTGGTTATCTGTAAAAATTCTCTGGTAAAATGCTGTTTTTTTCAAACATTCATTGTCATCAAAATCAGTATCTAATAATTTAGTAAATGTTTTTTCAAGATTTTCTGTTTCACCAACAAATATTGGTTCTTTGTTTCTATTGTATAATACATAAATCCCTGAAATTGACTTAACGAATTTTGCACTTTCTAACCATACTCTCATTTTGTCCTCAAGTAATTCCATAATGTCTGTATTTTCAATTGATATTAAAATGATGGTGAAAAATTTTGTATATTACAAGAACCTTCATGCTTTTAATACCTACAACCGAGATGATTAATCCTGTCACTTATAGAAAAATTTCCCGATCAATTTACTCCTAGAAAAATTCAAAAAACTATTCTTAATGAAATTGAATCAAATCTGAAATCTGGATTTAAAAAAATTGTTATTTGTGCTCCTACTGGAGTTGGAAAATCCTTAGTGGGGGCAACTGTTTCAAATTATTTTGACAGTTCATTTACTGTCACTGCATCAAAACATTTGCAAGATCAATACATCAAAGATATTCCTTTTTTAAAACCAGTTAAAGGTAAACAGAATTTTCCTTGTCTAAAATTAATGTCTGCAGAGAAAGTTGATAATAATAGACGTGCTATGCGATGGGGATTAACTTGTGATAAAGGTCAATGTCAAGAACGTGTAAATAAAAATGGTAAAGAAATTGTTCAAGTGTGTGATTTTAAACCCACAATAAAACAAGTTGAAGAAAATTCTCAGGATTCTTTATCTTGCCATTACTATATGCAAAAATATGATGCATTAGTTTCAAAACATTCCTTGTGGAATTATCATGCATTTTTTACAATTATGAAATTTAACAGAAAATTATTTGAAGATTATTTGGATAGGAAAGTTACTGTATTTGATGAGGCTCATAAAATTGAGGATCAAATAATTCAGTTTGTTGGATTTGATATTTTTGCTGGACAAGTTGATGAATGTAATCTAAATACTGAAAAATACAACTTTACTGATTTGGATTCAATGATAAAATTGACTGATGATATTGCATATTCATATGCTAAAAAAATTAAAGATATCAAAGAAAGTCCTGTATTTCAAAACAATCCTGATTTTGAATTAATTACCGGATTGGAAAGACGTTATGACCGAGCTGCACAGGCTAAAATTGACATAATTTCTGATAAAGACAATTTCATTGTTAATGAACCTGTAAAGGACATAAATGGAAATTTTAGAACTATTTCTGTAAAGCCAATTGATGTATCAAAATTTGCAAATCAATTTTTTGATACTGAATTTCAAATATTCATGTCTGCAACAATTGACAAACTTGGTTTTTGTGAAAACATGGGATTGGATAAAGATGATGTTGCATTTGTGGATACTTCAAAATCTCCATTTCCTATAGAAAATAGAACAATTGATCTTTTGAATATTAGACGATTAAGTTACGGTTCAACTGAAGATGATGAATTAGAAGTCATTAAAACAATTGATAGAATTTTAGATGAACACTCCAATGAAAGAGGTTTGATTTTAACTTCGTCTATTCCTCGTTGTCAAAAAATTATTCGATATTTATCGCCAAAAAACACTCAACGAATTCGACTATGTCATAGTAAAAATAAAGATGATAAAACTCAGGATGAAATAATTTCTGAACATTCTTCTGATCCAACTGGTGTTTTACTTTCTTCATCATTATGGGAGGGTGTTGATCTTAAAGATGATTTATCACGTTTTCAAATTATTGCTAAAGTACCATACCCAAATTATACTGAAAAACGAACAAAAGCAAAAATGAATAAATTTCCATTATGGTATACTTCTCAAACATTAACAAAACTGTTACAAGGGTTTGGTCGTTCAATTCGAAGTGAAAAAGATTGGGCAAAAACATATGTTTTGGACACTGCAGTAAATAATGTCTTTTTTAAGGCACAACAAATGATACCTAAGGCATATTATGATGTTTTAGGCATGGATGATGTTTAATTTCTAAAAATCATTTTATTAATTTTGTAGAATGTCTATACAAATCGTGAAGATTTTTACCATCTAGATTTTGTTCATTATCATTTAATTCTGTATCGTGTAAAATTTCATCAAAATTATATTTCGTTTCATCTTCTACTGGATCTTTTTTATTGTTGTTTGAAGATTTGTTTAATTTTTTTAATTGATCTAAAACATCATTGTTACAATCGTACCAAAGTTTAATTGATTTATCTGTCGTATTAAGAAATTCAGGTGAACTCTTTATCATATTATTGCTTAGGGTTAAGATTTGTTTTGCTAGAAACAATGGTCTTGTGTTAATATTATTAAATTCATCAAAACAAGTATCACAAACATTAACTGTGTAATCTGAATTAATTTTTCGAATTACCTTACTTTCATGTTCACATTCATAAACTTCTGAATCATTCAATAATGTTTGTAATTTCTTTTCTATTTTATTTCTTGTTTATTTGATAACTATTTTTAAAATATTTCTTAAGGATTTGCATAGGTTACAGCACCGTTGGCAGCTGAACCTACAAGTGTTGCAAATTTTGCTAGTGCCCCTGTGGTATAATTTGCTTCAGGCTTTTTCCAATCCTTTTTCCTGTTCTCTAATTCTTCATTTGATACATGAAGATCAATAATGTTGGTTTCTGTATCAATTGTGATTTTATCTCCATTTTTGACTAATGCAATTGGTCCACCAACATATGCTTCAGGTGCAACATGTCCAACCATAAATCCACGAGTACCTCCAGAAAATCTACCATCAGTTACCATTGCTACTTTCTTTCCTAATCCTTGACCTACTAATGCGGCAGTTGTTGCTAGCATTTCTCTCATACCTGGTCCGCCTTTTGGTCCTTCATATCTAATTACAACTACATCTCCTTCATCAATTTCTCCTTTGGATACTGACTCAAATGCCAACTCCTCTCTGTCGTATACTTTGGCATTTCCTGTAAATTTTGTCATTTCTACTCCTGCTGTTTTAATTACTGCTCCTTCCGGTGCAAGTGTTCCTTTGAGAATAACTGCAGTACCAACTTCGTGTATAGGATTTTCAATGGTTCTTACAATATGCTGTTCTGTATTAGGAAATTTGAAAGAGTTAAGATTTTCTTTAATTGTCTTACCTGTAACTGTGATACAATCTTCATTTAGTAATCCTTTGTCTAATAATTTTTTTAATACAAATGGTATGCCTCCAATTCTATCTAATGACTCCATAACATAATTTCCACCAGGTTTCATATCTGCTAAATGAGGTGTTTTCTTTCTAATTCTTTCAAAATCATCATACGTTAAATCAATATTTACTTCATTTGCAAGTGCAAGTAAATGCAAAATACCATTGGTTGAACCTCCTACAGAATTTAGCATCATAATTGCATTCTCAAATGCTTCAAAAGTTAAGATTTCTTTAGGTCTAATATTCATCTCTAAAAGTTTAGCACATGCAACACCTGTATCATATACAACATTATTTCGTCTATCATCTTCTGCTGGCGGACTTGCACTACCTGGTAATGCTAAACCAATGGCTTCTGAAATTGATGCCATAGTGTTTGCAGTAAACATTCCTCCACATGATCCTGCATTTGGACATGCTACATTCTCAATATTCTTTAAATCTTCTAGTGATAATTTCCCTGCATCATAAGCGCCGACGGCTTCATAAACATCTACAACTGTGAGTTCTTTTCCATCTAGCATTCCGGGCTTAATTGTTCCGCCGTATACGAATACTGATGGAATATTTAATCTAGCCATTGCCATCATTGTTCCAGGCAAACTTTTGTCACAACCTGCAATTCCCACTAATGCATCGTACTGATGTGCTCTAACCATAACTTCAATTGAATCTGCAATTATTTCTCTAGAAACTAATGATGACTTCATACCTTCATGACCCATTGCAATTCCATCACTTACTGCAATTGTTGAAAATTCTCTAGGTGTTGCACCTGTATCTGATACTCCACGTTTAGCTTCTAACGCTAATTGTGGGAGATGAATATTACATGGGGTTGCTTCATTACCGGTGTGACATACACCGATAAATTGTTTTGATAAATCATCATCATTTAATCCCATGGCCTTGTACATGGCTCTGTGTGGTGATCTGGCTGTACCTTCTACAACATTTCTACTAGATATTTCCATAATAGATAATTTTCAAATCGGTATAATTTAGACTTTGTTGAATAATTTATAATCTGACTTGGGTCTAACTTATCAAAACGCTTAAGTTGAAATCATTTTTACCCATTTTATGTTGTTTAAACTTCATAAACTCAAATGTGATAATGGTCACTATACAAATGCTGTAGTTGCTGAGGGTGAAACATTAGAAGAAAATCTAAAAAAATTTACTTTGAGAAGTATGTGTAAAAGCTGCTGTTTACCCTTACACGAATGTTAGTTTTGTAAAAATTTTAATCATTTAAATTATAAAAATTTAATCTTTAGAACATGTCTGATGATTCCAAAGTTGAACAAAAGGCTCTTGCATGTCCTGTTTGTCAAAGTAATAAGGCAATGATAGCTGGAGAAAATGTTAAACTAGGTGGAAAATTTGAAGATAAGGAATTTTTAACTACTGAATTGACTGTTTTAAAATGTACTAAATGTGGTTATTTCATGTTCTTTGATAAAATGGCACAATTTACTACTCAAGAAGAAACTAAACTCTAGCTAATTTACAGGTTGAATTCTTCGAACATTCTTTATAAATTCTTGATAATAGTAAAAAAATTATTTATTTAATAATTTCTTGATTTCCTATTTGTTTCAAATATTCTTTAACTTGTTCTTCTGTTTCTCCACCAAATGTAATTAGAATTCTGTCATCTTCCATGATTTCATAATCTCTGATATCCAAAACGGATTCACCATTGATGAAATATTTCAATGAATATTCTTCATTTGTACAAAATGATTTTCCATCTGGGAACACAAAGCATTTTTCATCTATTCCAATGGATATTGAATTAAACAGATATTCTAATTCAACACCTGTAGCATGTTTGTGAATAGTCGAACCATCTCGAGACTCAAAGTGTATCCATGGAGATTTAATTTGATATGCTGGTGCTGAAAAATCAAATTCATCACCAAATATTTTAACTAAAATTGCTGCATGTGAATGGTCACTTCCTAATGCTCCTGCATTTTCAGGACCACCTGGGGCTTCTACAGTCATTGTCAAAAACAAAAATCCTGCATATCCAACAATTACTGCAATAACCCCTAAAACACCAACTGCAATTAGGGTCTGTTTTCTTTTTTCTGCAGAGTGCTTTGTAGCATAATTTTCACGCTTTATTTCACGCTCTTTTCTTTCTTTTCGACCCATAACCGTTCAAACTCTGGAATTTACCCCTATAAAACATTCGATATAACCAATAAATAAAATCAAAAATGCCCTTAGTTATGGCATGTATTTTTTGTGATATATTATCAGGAAAGCGTGATGCTCACATATTATATGAAGATGACAGCCATTTGGTATTTTTAGACAAATATCCTATTGATGATGGTCATACCCTTGTAATTCCAAAAAAACATTATGAAAGAATTACTGACATGGATCCTGAGGATGTAGGCAAAATTTTCACTTTGGTTCCAAAAATTGCAAAAGCTGTTTTGTTAGGATCTGGTGCTGATGCATTTAGTTTAGCTCAAAACAATGGAAAGGCTGCAAAGCAAATTATCCCTCACGTACATATCCACATAATTCCAAGATATAATGACAAGGGTACTGTTTGGACTAAACGTCAAATTCCAACTGATGATGTATTATCAGAATTAGCTGAAAAAATAAAATCTGCTATTACTTAGTGTGACCTGGATTATATCTCAGGATTGCTCCAATTTTTCCTAGACTTCCCAACATGTTCCCATGTTCTGCACTTCCTGAAATAACTTCTAACTGTGTTCCTGTTTTTGCTGCAAGAATTTGTAAATAATCTACAATGTCTTGTTCATTAACTTCCATATCCATTGCTTTACAATCTGGACATGGATTGTTTTTGTATTCTGTTTTTTTTGGAATGACTAATTGCCTTTCTACAATATCTTCTTGAATTTTTTTACAACGTTTGCATTCTGCTTCTACTCTATGCAGATTTGTATTGTCTGTAATTAGTAAAGTTTGAACAACATTATTTTTTAGAAACTCAATTACTTCTTGTAATCCGTATGAACCCTTACCTGTATTTGTATTAATTTCTCTAAATAGATCTTCAACTAATTTTTTTTCTTCAACTAATCTAAAATTACCTAAGATATCACCTGATTTGGCAAATGCTTCTCTAATGCCTTCAGCTCCTGAATAACTTGCATCAATAGTATTGATAATGTTATTTTGTAATCTGTATTCTAGATAATTCCCATTAATGAAATCTTCTTTTGTTGGACCCGGCCCAGAAATAATTAATCCCTTTACTGGATAAATATCGATAAAATATTCTCTTGTAGTTTGTGCAACTCTATTGTAGAAATAACTTAATTCCATTTCTCTTAATTTTTGAAATCTTTTTGCAGATTGTCCTCCTTGTCTGTGTTTTCCTGCAACACCTGAGCCTGTCTGTGATAAAACTTCAATTTTATCTCCGTGTAATAATCCCCAACCTGCATCCTTTGCATCTATGGACAAAAATCCTATTAGATTATCATCTTTTAGCATATCTTTTAGGATGTCAACATGAAAATGGTCATCACATCTGTATAGATATTGATTCAAATCTTTTGGAGGTTCAATTTCCCATGCTGTAACTACTTCACTTCCAAGAGGTCCCCCTTCTTCTGGTGGTAATGCACCACAAAAAACCACTAAACCTTTCTCAGGCGTTTTTTTGTACATTTTTAATTTTGAAACTACTTTTCCAAGAGAATCTACAACATGAGATCTTGTTAAATCTGATTTTATGTTGTCGGCAGTACCTTGTTCTTGTTGTAATGATCCAATAATTTCATGAAGTTGTTTTCCTTTTGGGATGTATACTGTAATTAGTTCAGTACCTCTGCCTGATTTTTTTGATAATTCCTCTAAGGTCTTTCTAATTTTATAGAGTTTAACTGAATCTTGTTTTTCTATGTTGATTTTAACCATTCAATAATTGTCCTAATTCTCGGATATTAATCAATATTGATTTGGATGATTTTTTATTATCTTAATTCATCAAATGTTTTCAAAAATACTTCTAATGGTTGATTTCCTCTGATTTTAATGATATTTTCATTATTAAATACTAAAAATGATGGTGTTGCATCAATTCCAATTTCTTTTCCAAAATCATAAATTTTGTTAATTTTATTTTCATACTTGTTTTCATCTAAACACTTGTTGAACTCATCAACGTCTAATTGTATTTCTTTTGCAAATTCAGTTAATGAATCCCTTGTGATCCATCCTGTTCTTTCACCTCCCCAATTTTTGTATAATTCATCATGGTATTGCCAATATTTTTCTTGATCATTGGCACAATAACTTGCTTGTGCAGCAAGTTTTGAATCTGGACCGTTTAATGGAAAGTCTTTGAAAATAACTTTGACTTTACCTGTTTGAATAAAATCCTCATTGATAATATCTAAAGTATCTTGATGAAATTTGTAACAATATGTGCACTGATAATCTCCCCACTCTAAAATTGTAATAGGTGCGTTGGAATCGCCTAAAACTGGGGAGCCATTTTCTATCAAATTTGATTCTGTTAATATTTTAGAATCTACGCTTTGTGGTTGATATAGTACCAAAAATGAACCTGCAACGATTCCAATTAAAATGGGAATTAAAAAATAATAATATTTCATAATTTCAGATTTGATAAATATTCTAAATATCTTGTTAAAGTTTATAATTTTGGATCATTTTGTCTTTGGATTTTTTCAGATCATTTGATTTTGATAATTTTTGTACAAAATTTATTCCTAAATTGTTTGTTTTTTGTAAATTGTATTTTCGATTATGAATTGGGGATCTTACTATATTATTAATAAGGATCTCACTAATTTTTTGGATCTTTTTAGCCCATCAAAGAACATAAATAGATTCAACAGAAGGTATTTTTGATGTCTGAAGTTAGACAAATTAACAAATCAAAATTTGCTGTATCAAAAGTAGCAATTTTGGCATTAGCCATAGTATTTGCAGCAGGATTATTTGTTGTAGGTTTTGATCAAGGCCATATCTTTAGTATAGTCTATGGTGAACAAGCATTTGTTGATCTTACAATTCATGAACTAACTCACGATATGAGACATGCAGCAGGATTCCCTTGCCACTAGTTTCAAGAATATTTTGAAAAAATAGATTATTATTAATTTAAGTCATTTTTTATAATAACATTGAAAACTGTTATTTTTATTTTAATCGTACTAATTTCTGGTGCATTAGCAGGTCTAGTTCATGGGACCGTTAATTTTGCAATAGTTGAACCCTATTTGGATCAGGCAATAGGGCTTGAAAATGAGAGTTTGTTTGCATCTGGTGAGGCTGAAGACACTTTGGAATTTTGGGCAGAATATGAAAGCTATAGAATTTGGCAAAAAAGTGGTCAGGTTTTAGCTGGAATAATTTTGGGGGTTGCAATGGGTTCGTTATTTGGCATTGTCTTTGGATTATCTAGAAATTCACTACCTGGAAAAAACGATGTTTCAAAATCTGTATTTTTATCTATTCTAATGTGGTTTACACTTTATCTAATTCCATTTTTGAAATATCCTTCAAATCCTCCCACCGTTGGAGATGGTGAAACTGTTGTATTGAGAGCAATTTTGTATGTTTCTTTCATAATTATTTCCGGCGTTGGGGTTATTGTATTTTATAAATTATCAAAGAAATTAAATGGTAATAAAAAATATCTTGCAATTGTTGGATATGCCGGATTGATGACAATTGCATTTATTGCAATGCCTGATAATCCTGATGAAATAACTGCACCAATGAATTTAGTTAATGAATTTAGATTTGTATCTGTATTAGGTGTCTCATCATTTTGGGGTTCTGTTGGAATAATCTTGGGATTGTTTTGGAAAAAATTTGATAAGACATCCAATTTAGAATATTCTTAATTCTTATTCTAGAGAATAAGAATTAGTATACTCTCTTTATATAGAATGAAATAGCATAAAGAACATGTCTAGAAAACTAACATTGCCACAATTAAAAAAATATGATATTAGTCAAAAAGTGATTGAAGCACTTGCTGATTCTGAATCTAGAGCAATTTTATTTTCTATTGTCAAAAAAGGAAACACTGCTGCAGAATTATCTGATAAATTAAAAATTCCTCTTAGTTCTGTTTACAAAAAATTATCTGATCTTGAAGAACTTACGTTGATAGAAATTGAAAAATGGATGTTATCTGATAAAGGTAGAAAATACAAAGTCTACAGAAGCAGGATTAAACAGGCTGAAATATTCATTAAAAAGCCTGAACCAGTTTTAATATTGGTTTCAAATAGCAAATAATGTGTCTAAAAAAAGCATAATTCAGTTATCTGAATTTGATATTACTCAAAAAATCATAGATGCTTTGAGTAATGTTTGTACTCGTTCAGTACTGTTTTCAGTAAAAAATGAATCAAAAGATGTGCCAACCATCGCTGAAGAATTAAAAATTTCAATATCTACTGTTTACAAAACATTATCTAATTTAGAAGAACTTGCATTGGCTGAAGTTGATAAATATGTGATAACTTCAGATGGTAAAAAAATTAAACTTTACCGAAGTCGAATTGGTAAAGTTGAAATTACAATAGAAGATCTTGAACCTAAATTAAATTTACATCCAAATGAGTCTAATTCTAAATCTGCTTCTTAAAATATTTGATTTCTTATTTCTATAACTTCATAAAACTGATTTATTTTTAATTAGATTTTTTTTCAGAATCTAATGGAATTTGATTACAACTTCCACATCCATTCTTTCTGGTACCAAACCAAATGAATGCAGATGGTAATAATAGATAGAGTAGCATTGCATTTTCAAATCCAAACAATTGCTTATTTTCTAGTAAATACCCTGATGCTATCACACCTGCTGAGAAGATTAATCCTACTCCAGAGATTTTATTTATTTTATCTTTTAGTCCCATACCTATGTTGTAATCTTATCTAGTTGATTTGATTCTGCAGCTGTTTTTACTTCCCGTGCAATTCTTTTACCCATACTCATATTTTCATTAAAAAGTAATGAATAGTATGGTGAGCCATCCATGTAGATGTTGGTTCCAGCAACGATTCTTGCTGAAAATTCAAATGATGTGAATTTTGCATTTTCGTCATACACCCCTTCAATACAAAATGGCCCATTCATGCCTGGAGAAACAACTCTTTTTGCAGCTTCAACAAAATTTTCACCCATAGTATATACTTCATCCAAAAGTGATTCTCGTAAAACTAGTGGACTATTTCCAATTACATTAAAGGATGGAACTTTTGTTGATTTTAATTGCTGTTCAGCAGGAATTCTACCAAGACCTTCGATGTCTGATTCATGTCTTTGATCAACTCCAAAAAATTCTAATTCATTTGTTAATGGTGAATAAAAGAATTGTAAATATGCTAAAACTCCTGCAGCATATTCTTGAATGTATAATGTTTCGTCTTTTGAAAGTATGCCTTCAGAAATTAACTGGTTTCTTTTGGTATTGTAATCATCTTCATTTGCTGCCATAAAGTATCCTTTTCCACCAGCTGCTCCTTGTCGTTTTACAATAACTAATTTTTCAATATCTTTAGGTTCTGTAACTGGTTTTGGCATTGGAAGTGTAGCTTCTCTCATGAGTTTTTCTTTCATTTCTCTATCTGACTCCCATCTTAGAATCCATTTGTTTCCAAATACTGGGGTTTTGATAGATTCAATTTCTTCAGAACTCATTTGTGCAATTAGGGTTCCGTGTGGAATCAAAACTGCATTATTTTCTTCAAGTGTTTTTTGACATTTTTGATCTAAAACTTCCTTAAATGAGTCTACGATAATTAATTCATCAATGAATGGAAATCTTCGATATAGTTTTTCACGTTTTTTCTCACAAACTAACATTGTTTTGAGTCCTTCATCTTTTGCGCCTTTCAAAACTTGTAAAGAGCAATGAGATCCCAAAGTTGCTATTGCAGTCATTTTCTTAATCTCAGTTAAATTTTGTACTTTATGAACTATTGGGGATGTTATATTCTATAAAATCATGCCTAATTTACTGAAATTCTAATTCAAAATCCTTACCTTCAAAGATAAATTACTCTATGTATTATACAATTTATGGCTGATAAAATTACTGCTAAAGAATTGATGTATCAAAAAAATGATTTTGTGATCCTTGATGTACGAGAATCTGATGAATTATCTGGTGGAATTATTGAAGATTCTGTCCATATGCCTTTAGGATTGTGTATTAGAAATGTAAAGAAAAATCAAATTGAGGATTTGAAAGATAAGAAAATTTGTACATATTGTGGAACTGGATATAGAGGCAATATTGCAGCTGATGAATTGATTAAAGGTGGATTCAATGCAGTAACCCTTGAAGGTGGTTATTCTGCATGGATGTAAATAATTCCATTGAAGAAGAAAATAAAAAGATAGATGAAGAAAATAAAAAGATAGATGAATACAATTACAAAGTTGACAAGTATAATGATGCAATAGATAGGGGAGAAGATCCTGATGATGATTTCTAACAGGTTTTCATAATGAGTGATAATTCAGAAATTCCAACAAAAGAGGAAATTATTAAAAATATGGCAAAACACTTGCAAACTAATTTTGAAGATGGTGAAGAGGTATTACTAAGAACATATGATTTGGCTTTTATCAAAGGTAAAATGGAAGCCATTTCAGAAATGAAGAAAAAAGAAGTAGGGAAATAAAAAAATTTTACAAATATTTGTTGCACCTAAAAAAATATTCCAATTAGAATTGGATGGGATTATACCCAATTCCCATATCATTTTGAAATAAATACAGTCAATATTTCATTCTATTATGGATAAAAGGGACATTTTGGTTTTATGCTCAATTTTAGTTGGTGCAGGTATTCCTGTTGGATTGATGATTTTAGTAGCAAATGGAATTATCAAATTACCTATAGGCTGAAAATTCTTCAATTAATCATTAGTTGGGAGTGTAATTTCTCTAAAATTCAATATTAGAAAATAACTAAAATTAACATAATTTCGATGTCCTGAAGAGATATGACGTATCGACGTTCTTTATCTCACCAAGACATATTCAATGTAAGATCGCACTACTATATTTAGATCGCGGTTTAATGTTATTACCAGAAAAATTATGAAAATTCATGACTCTGACAGTGTGTTTTTGTTGCTTTGTGTCTACAATATCATGAATTATCATTAGACTACAGCAAATTTACTGATCGAGAATTTAAGATTACAAGGTAATTCTGTAATAAAATTAATCACAAATTTGTGATTTCAATTTGAAGGTGAATTTTTGTATTCAAAATATTCCTGAATTTCTTCAGATAATTTACTGATGAGTTCTTCTTTGCTGAAATCTGATTGTTTTAACTCGTCCCATGTTTTTTCTATTTCTTGTTTTAGAACAAATAATGTTCTTTTATCATCACAATGCATACACACCAAAAGAATTTGTAAAATTTATTTCTTTTATCTTAAATAATCTAGAAAAATTGGATGAATTTTTTTGTCTTTTGAAAGATAATCATACATGCTAATATTCATCGTTTTAAACATTTGAGAAAATGTTTGCCCATCTGCAATTCCAACTGTAAACATTAATGGTATGTTTTTACTACATCTGTCTATCTCTTCTTTTAATTTGATTGAATTCTTTGATTCGTTATATTTCACTAAAACAATCCAATGTTGTTTTGAATCATTTTTTATTTTTTCCAGAAAATTCTCTCCTTCGATAGTTAATTCTGATAAGTCATGAGATTTTAGCCCTAGTTTTAGGTAAATATTTTTGATAATTTCTTTATCTTGAACACTTAATGTTTGATTTGTTTTTTGTGTATACTGTTTGTATTCAATTGAATTTAACCAATTCTGAATTTTGATTTTTAATTCTGGTGATGGTACGTGATTCATTTTTCTCATAAATTTGTAATCAAAAAATTTCTCACAACTTTGTACTAACTCTAAAGCACTAATTTTGATCATTGTTTTCAAATCCGTATCATGCATTGCTGAAAGAACAACAAAATCAATTGAAGTCAAATTTTCAATGATTTTATCATTGTTTTGTTGCTTTGAATTTTCCATTATTTTCTGGATTCATTAATTTTTGATGAACTATGTGCAGATGTAACATATCTAAATACTTCATCAATTAATTCTATACTTAATTCTGACTTGATATCTTCTGGAATTACTTTTAGGACAAAATCATACATAGTAGTATTTTTTGGTAATTCGCCTCTTTCTTGTAATAATGAAAATACTGCAATCCCATTGGAAATAACTGAAATCATTTTTTCCTTGTTTGTGAGAACCATATGTACACTCAAAAATTCTAGCTAATTAATCTAAAACTCTTCAAATCAGATTATAGATTGAAATCCTTCTTGTTTTTCAATAATTTGTAGTAATTCGGGAGATGTTTCTACAATCTGTAGATCTATTGGTATGCTATGACCTCCTGCATCATCATAAGAATAGCTTTGTGAATAATTGTATCCAACATATACTGCTGTGCCTACGAACATTACTATAACAAGTGCAATCAAAATATTTGCCATATTGCTTTGATTTCGCCTTTAGGGCTGTAAAAACATTATGAAAATAAATGAATTTGAAGGATCATTTTGAAAAAATTAATTACACCAGAAAATATGGAGATATTATTAATTATGATTGAAACTGAACTAGGAAACTTACGTAGATCTCATTATTCTGATCAAATTAACGCATCCATGGATGGTAGTGAAGTAACTGTGATGGGATGGGTTTTGACAGTTAGAGGACATGGAAATATCAGTTTTGCAACAATCAAAGATAAGAATGGAAGTTTATCAATTATTGCTAAAAAAGGAGATTGTTCTGATGAAATACGTGAAAAAATTTCAACACTAAAAGCTCATTCTTCAATAGGGGTTACGGGCAAAGTAAAATCTTCTGAAAAAGCTCCTGGCGGATATGAAATTATTCCGACTGAATTACGAGTTTATTCTGAAGTATCAAAAATCCCCCCATTTGAGCCCACAGTAAAAACTGTAAAAAATATTGATACACGTTTAGAAGTTAGACCCATTGATCTTAGAAGAAATGTTTTACAACATGTTTTTAAAACTCGAAGTTTAGTTCTAAAAACAATTAGGGATTACTTTAATGATCAAAACTTTGTTGAAATCAATACTCCAAAAATGATTGCAACAGCTACTGAAGGTGGTGCAGCATTATTTCCAATATTTTACTACAACAAAGAAGCATTCTTAGCTCAAAGTCCCCAACTGTATAAAGAACAACTAACAATGAGTTTTGAAAAAGTTTTTGAGATTGCACCTATCTTTAGAGCAGAACCATCCAGAACAAACAGACACTTAGCTGAAGCAATATCTATTGACTTGGAAGAGGCTTTTGTAGATTACAATGACGTAATGAATCGAATAGAAGAAATCATAAAAGTTTCAATTAATGCTGTTAATGTTTATATTAAAAATAATCCTGATTCTGAATTTACTCCAACTCCAGTTCCTGAAAAAATTCCAAGATACACATATGATGATTTAGTAGACAGAATGCAAAAAGCAGGTGCTAAAACAGAATGGGGTGATGACTTGTATCCTTCCAATCTTAAAAAAATTGGATTAGATGGATTTTACTTTATTACTGATTGGCCTTTAGGTCCAAAGCCATTTTATGTAAAAGATAGTAAATCTAACCCAAAAATTTCTGAATCATTTGATTTAATGTTTGGAGACTTGGAATTATCTTCAGGCAGTACAAGAATTGAAAAACGTGATGAATTAGCTCAAAGAATGAACAACAAAGGTATGAAAACAGATTCCTTTGAGTATCATCTTAATGCATTTGATTATGGAGTACCACCACACGCTGGTTGTGGTATTGGTCTTGAGAGATTAATTATGGCTCTAACTGGTACTGAAAATATTAGAGATACAACATTTTATCCTCGAGATGTTGACAGACTTACTCCGTAAAATTACGTTAACCTGGAATAACTTTAATACTAATTTACAATTATTTTATTCTAAAATCTTATTCTATAATCATAGAATTATAAAATTGCATTAATAGCCACAAAGAATTCAAAAAATTACATGCCCAAAAAAAATAATTCCATTAGGATCTTTTTTGCAATTCTTATGTTTGCATCAATTGCACCAAACATTGAGGTATTAGCAGAAACAACAAACATGGATACAGTAGTACTATCTACTACAGAAATACTATCTGTATCATTAGACGTAGTTGATGAAAATGTCAAGAAT
>Ga0207992_1000314_pt1 | contig 25760 bp, 18 predicted proteins | sample ETN02SmetaG_FD_185788 | JGI IMG/M metagenome (GOLD analysis project Ga0207992, IMG submission 185788) | Marine microbial and viral communities from oxygen minimum zone, Eastern Pacific Ocean - ETNP2014F10-02SV255 (SPAdes) (version 2) | ecosystem: Environmental > Aquatic > Marine > Oceanic ...
GACTATAATCTAGTTTTTGCACCTCACCCACTTGTTAAGCACCTAGCTAAAATAAATAAATACACTCTTGAGACTAAAAACGATAGTGCGGATAATATTATCATTGATTTAGATAGTAGTAAACTCAATGATGGTACATATAATAAGATTGCGGATGTATATATTGGTGATGTAAGCAGCATGGTCACTGAGTGGATAAATTTCAGTCCTCGCTCGTGTATTTTTATTAATTCCCATAAAATAAGATGGGATGAAAAAGAAAGTTATTCGATGTGGAAATATGGGACAGTGGTTGACAGCCCGGATAGTCTAGGTGAAGTCATAGACGAAAGTCTAAAGAAAAATGATCATTATCAAAAACAAGTCAATCACCAGGATAAATTCATCCATAAATCAGAGAAATCTGCTTCAGATATGTGTGCAGATTATATTTATGAGAAATTAGAATTCGGTGACAAGTGAAAAAATCAAAAATCTATTTTATAGGACAAAAACAAGGGTTTGGAAAACGCAGATGGAGGCTCAGCCATCTAGAGAACAGACGTCAGGATGAGGCAAGTGGATTAAAAGAGGCAAGTGACTCCATCACACAAACAAGATTTATATCTTCTGCGGATTCGATATGGGTACGGATACGTCCAGAGTTCACAACCGATAAAGAGATTGAGCGTATTGACAAAAGGATTACTCCGCATCGACAAGAAAAGACGATCATTAATGATGTGAACTCTTTCTACAATTATGATTCTAAAGATCGCACGTTTGAAATATGGCATAAGGAGGGCATACCATGTCCAGATTATTTGTCTATTTCACCGAAGGGCGCTGACAAGGATATTGAATCCACTTTTAGTAAAATAAAAAAATTTATTGATAAACATGAAAAGGTGTTTCTTCGTACAAATAATGAAACAGCAGCAAACGGCATGTTTCTTTTAGATGGTGAATCTCCTAAAGAACTCATCATTGAAAAGATTCAAGAACTAGTCCAAAGGTGTAAGTCTTTTCTAAAAAAAAGAAAAGATACTCGTATAGTATTAGTTCAGTTTATTATACCTGAAGAAAAAAAAGGTTACATGGATCTGTATCGAGTACATTTACTTTTTGGAAATATATTAAGCTATTATGTGGTAACAGCGAAACTAGATATTTTCCATAATTGTGACATGGGTGCAAATAACTTGAATAGATTTATAGATTTAAATAAATCCATTTCAAGAATAGTAGATAAACACAAGAATACTATTTTAGCAGCCTCAAAGGTTTTGGGATGTAATCTTGGTGCGATTGAGTTTTTTATCAGGGATGGAAACCCAGTATTTTTAGAGTTCAATCCAATGTGGGGAGGACAAGCGAGTAAAATTGGATTTGGTAACGCTGAGCTTCGATCTCATTTATTAATGAACCAAGAAGATTTAGCTAAACAAATACCAAATATTTATTCATTCCTTGACTATAAGAATTATTATAGAATGCTCTTCGAGAGGATCCACACTTATTGCAAAAGCAAATAAACCTAGTGCTCGGTAAATCTTATATAGTCTATACCTGAAACATGACAATTATAGCATGATGATATTGAGCCTGCTTTATTAACATCACCATTAGTATCATATGAGGCCCAAAACCAGTCTCCATGATCTGGATCAAAACCCTCAATCTTTTTCATGACTGTGACAGTGTTTATACTTGAACCATCACCGGAGGCATAGCCCTCTTTTACACAGATTGAACCATTAGGCAGTTCTGAGCTTGCACTATCTTCAAATGAAGGTAGTGCCTGAGCGTTTAACCAGATTTGGACAAAGTTTCCATGTGTACCATCAAGAGACGCTTTTACTCCTGTCCAATCAACAGCTTGGCCCCAGTCAGAGTATCCCTGAATTTCTTGCCAGATATTTTCAGCTGCTTTTTCATCTTCGCTTTTTACTTCATCATTCTCACAGCCAATAAACAAAGATATAATTAGTATTAGGTATAGTTTTTTCATGCATAAATCTCCCTAGGATTAAATTAGTTTCTCTAAAATGTAATAACGAATCAATTTGTATTTTTACTCACATAGGATTCAATTATTTTGTGTGCCAATAGGCTAGAGTGATAAATATAAACTATAAATGTTATAAAATGTAATTTAGATTAAATTAATTTTTTTTAGGTACAGGGTCTTCACCATGTGTTCCCCACCATGGATTACATCGGATTATTCTTTTTGATGCGAGCCAGGTTCCTTTAAACACGCCCCATTCATTAATTGCCTGAATCGCATAGTTAGAGCAGGTAGGGATATGCGCGCAATTTTGGCCTAAGAAAGGCGACAAGGTTATCTGATATATACGAATTGGGATGATAAATAGTTTTGAAAATACTTTACTAAGCATTAGTTAAAATTCTTGTAATTTTACAAAGATTAATGATCTAAATGTAACTTGCATGGTTCAATTGTCTTATTTCAATAATTATTTAAGCACTATTCTGGCTTTTGCTATAATCTGATATGGCACGGCTGAGATTATATAACTCTCTTACTAATAAGAAAGAGGATTTTTCACCAATTGATCCAGACCATGTGCGTGTATATACCTGCGGACCAACAGTTTATAACTACGCGCATATTGGTAACGCTCGTCCGCCACTTGTTTCTGATATCCTTATAAGGCTGCTTAAATATCTGTACCCTAGAGTAACATATGTCTCAAACATTACAGACATTGATGATAAAATAATAAGCGCGGCAAAAGATCAAGATATTCCTATTAGTGACCTAACAAAAAAGTATGAAAATATATATAATGATAATCTTAAAGAGCTCGGTATATACCCACCAGATCTGCAGCCTAAGGCAACAGAACATATCGCAGAGATGATAAAACAAATTGAGGCTCTTATCAATAATGGACATGCATATGAGGCAGAGTCACATGTACTCTATAGCGTAAATACTTTTCCTAGGTATGGGACACTATCTGGAAGGGATAAAGAGGAGCAGCTCGCCGGAAGTAGGGTAGATGTTGCTCCCTACAAAAAAGATCCAACAGATTTTGTGCTTTGGAAACCGAGCAATAAGGATCAACCTGGTTGGGATTCTCCCTGGGGGTTTGGTCGTCCTGGGTGGCACCTTGAGTGTTCTGCTATGTCCGAGAAAACACTTGGTGTCCCTTTTGATATTCACTCAGGCGGACAGGATCTTATTTTTCCACATCATGAGAATGAGCTTGCACAATGCTGTGGGGTGCATAATAAAACAGATGACGTTACTTCTTATGCGAGATACTGGATACATAATGGTATGCTCAAGTTTGATGGGGATAAGATGTCTAAGTCTCTTGGTAATATACGATTTATAAATGATTTGATTAATGAGCATAAGGGGGAGACCTTAAGGCTGGCTCTACTATCAACCCAATATCGTCAACCGCTTAACTGGTCTCCCAAAACGATTCAACAGGCTCAAAAAACCCTGGACAGATTATACCGTATCTTAAAAAAGGTTGATGTTTCTTTAGACTTGCAAGAGGCTGAGCCAACCAAAAAAATAATCGACGCATTGTGCGATGACTTAAACACACCTGAAGCATTAGGACAATTAAACATTCTAATTAACAGTCTCCAGGATGCGGATGAATCCCAGAAAAAAGAAATAATCCCCAAAATATATTCCAGCGCCAGAATGCTTGGCATACTTCAGCATGACCCAGACAGTTGGCTAGGTTATACTAAAGTTGATAATGGTAAAGATACAGAAAAAATAGAGCAGATGATCGAAGAAAGAAATAACTGTAGAAATAATAAAAACTTTGAACAGGCGGATAAGATCAGAGACGAGTTAAAGTCAATGGGAATAGATATTGAAGATACGCCTGATGGAACTATCTGGCGTAATGAGGAATAGGTTGTAATTTAAACGATAGCTTGGACCTAGTGATTTAACCAGGAGGCCAGTTCATTTGTCTCCCCCCTAATACGTGCAGATGAATGTGATAAACCGTTTGTGCACCGTGGTCATTACAATTAAATACAGTACGGTATCCATCATCTGAAATACCTTCTTTTTTTGCCAGGGCTTTGGCAACGATAAATAATTCTCCTATTAGATCTTTATCAGTATCATCTATATCATTTAATGTTCTGATTTCTTTTTTAGGTATCACAAGAAAATGAATGGGGGCCTGAGGATTAATATCTCGAAATGCTAAAACATTTTCATTCTCAAATAATATATCCGCGGGTATTTCTTTGTTAATTATTTTTGTAAATATTGTGCTCATAGTTTTTATCCTCTAGAGGTTTTCTTTTTTTGTATTCTAGACGGAAGTCTATAACTCAATTTGAAAACAAAAAAGATTATTTAATAAATGAAGTTGATTTAAGAGTCTGTCAAATGACTCTATAAGCAGGAGCTTATGAATATTTTAGTGGTTTTATCTTTAGTGAAGAGTACTCTACTTGTAATAAATAGTATGTGCCAAATAAGACAGTAGTAAATAGAACATCGCTTATGATAGTATTATGTATAAATGGGACTCCGGCTGCATAACAAGTAATAAGTCCACCAAAGTTTTTTGGGTACATTGTACCACCTGCCCATACTCCAAAGTTAGAAACTAAAAAGAAAATTCCGCTAGAGCTTATCATACCACCAAATGTTTTTGTTAGAGATATACCTCTATTAAAAATAAATAGACCCGCAAAAATTATTAGTATGTATGATATATACTGCCAATAAAATCCACTATAAAACCAAACAAAGTTTGAGCTCGAACTACTGTAAACATAATTATTGATCACTAAATCACTGACCCAAATTCCGATAAGGGGAATAAAAAAGGCTTGCCATTTTTTTGCAAAATGTGCTGCTCCAAAGAGACCTATTGCAGCCATTGGAGAAAAATTTGGTGGATGGGGCATAATTCTGGTAAAAGCAGCCAGTAAAATAATTATAGAAAGGACACCAGTTTGTAGATTTATTTTTTTCACAATTATCTGTTAAAAATTGAAACAGATTTTATGTCTTCATGACCATATGAGTCTATACAAAATAACTAATTTTGTGAAAATATTATAATTACCGGATTGTTATATAATATTTCTTCATATCAGTATGATTATAATTAACTTTTATTTTCACATTTATAGAATATTCCATATCTTATTGAATAATGATTGAATTATCGGACGTCACAAAAGTATTTAGCCTCACAAAAGACCAGAGAAAAATTGTTGGCAGCTCTGAACTTCGACCAAAATTATTTACAGCTGTTGATTCTGTAACTTTTAAATGTGACTCTGGTAAAGTATTTGCCTTGATCGGGCCGAATGGATCAGGGAAGACGACAACGCTTAGAATGATTTCTACAATGATGTCGCCAACCTCTGGCATAATTAATATAAATGGAAATAATACATCCGAAGATGGGCGCTTAGCTAGAAAATCAATAGGCTTTATGACAAATCAGACAGCTCTCTATGATCGTCTGAGCCCTTATGAAATGGTAAAATATTTTGCAGATCTAAATAGTATGGACAAGGATGCTTTTGATCAAAGATGTAAAGATATCTTTGACCGTCTAGATATGAACTCATTTGCGAATAAAAGAATTGGAACACTTAGCTCTGGCATGAAACAGAAAACATCTATCGCACGGACCATCATTCATGATCCTGATATTATTGTTTTTGATGAGCCTACAACGGGCCTTGATGTAATGACATCAAGGGCAATAATCGAACTAATAAGAAATTCAAAAGAGGAAAAGAAAACAATTATTTTTTCATCGCACCGAATGGAAGAGGTAAAAACATTAGCAGATGACATTGGAGTTATATACAATGGTAAAATGATTTTTTCTGGTTCTAAATCTGATTTTGATGCAGAAATGGAATCTACTAGTTATGATGATACGCTAATTAATCTGATTGAGAACGCATGAACATAATTTTTTCTATTTTTAAAAAGGAACTCACTGATGTCTTAAGAGATAGAAGAACACTCTTTTTTATGATTGTTATTCCAGTAATCGTCATGCCTCTAATATTAATTGGATCAATAAAGTTTCAGGAATACCAAAGCAAGAAGTCTGATGAAAAAGTATTGAATATTGGTCTAATCAATAAAACTAGTGATTCACAAATAAGAGACTATCTGTTGGACCAAAAAGGTGTATATCTGGTGGAAGATATTGATCTAGACAGTCTGGAGCTAGGAATAAAAAATGATTCCCTCCAAGGCGGGTTGTACATACACAAAAATTTCATTAATGATATATCTGCAAATGGAATGGGAGAGGTTGAGGTCTATTATAAATCCTCAGACCTAATGAGCAAAGCGAAGAATAGAATATATAATGCATTAGATATTTATAAGAATGAGGTCGTCTCTGAAAGGTTATCAGAGTTCAATGTTGATAAAGGTTTACTAGAGCCACTAGATATAATTAACAAAGATATGTCAACAAAAAAAGAGACGATAGGCAAAGCAGTTGGTGGGCTTATACCATATATGCTCGTTATTTTTATATTTCTAGGTGCGATGTATCCTGCTATTGACCTAGGCGCGGGTGAAAAGGAAAGAGGGTCGCTGGAGACATTACTCTCTTCTCCAGCAACAAAGTTTGAGATTACGGTTGGTAAGCTAATGGTAGTGTCTCTTGCTGGTATGGTCTCTGGTTTGATATCTGTTGTCGGAATTTCTGCGCCAATTTATTTATTAGGTAATATTCCAGATCAGATAAAATCAACAGTGCTTGAAATCATCAGTCCGTTTATAATTGTTTCCGTTATTATACTAATGATACCGATAGCTATATTTTTTGCTTCAATGCTTCTTTCAATTTCTTTTTATGCAAGATCATTCAAGGAAGCACAGAGCCTTATGGGGCCGCTCAATATAGTCATTATTGTTCCATTGATGTTAACACTAGGCCCTGGCATTGAGATAGACCATATAACAGCGTTGATACCACTGATTAATGTTGGTCTTTTAACCAAAGAAATTTTAGCAGGTTCTGCCCAGCCTATTTATTTTATTGAGACCTTATCTTCGCTTTTATTTTTTGCTGCTATCGGAATTAGATTCTCCGTATACTGGTTTAACAAAGAAAATACGATTTTTAGGGTCTAGTATTATTTCCATATTATCAAAGGAGTCTAGATATGATAAATAAACACCTATTTATTTTATTAGTCAATTTGTTTGTACTTGCCTATCCACAGACAATAAATATTGAGGGTAAAAAATTAAATATAGGTATGGATAAAAGTATTGCCTTAGATATTATGCATGAATTTTTAGACCAAAAAGATCATGATTTTAGTGCTGATGATTTTTGGCTTCAAAGCGATGATAAAATTATCGGGACGATGGGCTTTAAAGATGATAAACTGAATTATGTCACAACAGACTGGGATAAGAATATAGATTATTTAGACTCAATTGAACTTTTTAACACTCTGTTCAGTGTATTGAAGAATACTTTTGGACCGAATTATGGCGGAGATATTATTCTTGAATTAAAAGAGGTTCAAGATACTAACCTTGAAAAACTAGTGATAAATATGTATTCGAAAGATGGCCGTAGTGTTCGCATTAACCGTAACAACATTAACCTAGATATTCGTCAGGCAGCACAAAAACTTTAGTATAATTACTTTAGACTAAGGTGGCTAAAGATTTTGACTCCAAAATTTTAGCATTTTATTATAAAGATGTATTCTCGCAGGATCATCTGATATACCATGCTTTCGCATTGGGTAGAACATCATATCAAATTGTATATTTGCTTTTACAAGCTCATCAATAAAGTGCCATGAGTTCTGAGGGTGAACATTATCATCATATGTGCCATGTACGAGAAGGAGAGATCCATGAAGATTTTTAGCAGTTTTTACAAATGACGTTTTATCATAACCATCAGGATTATCTATTGGTCTTTTCATTGCAAACTCAGTCCATTTGGTATCATAATAGTGCCAGTCGGTTACTGGAGCTACCGACACCCCCGCTTTAAACTCTTTTGTGTTTGTCATTAGGTTTAGGGTGAAACTTCCACCACCGCTCCAGCCCCAAATTCCTACCCTGTTTGGATCAACATAAGATTGTGACTTCAGCCAATTAATACCATCAACAATGTCTTCTCTTTCGATAGGTCCCGACATCATATTTAAAACACGATTTTCTAATTTTTTGCTCTTTGCTGTACTGGCACGATGGTCAAATTTTACTATTAGATAGCCCATATCAAGGAGCATATTATCGTAGAACAATGAATGCCCCTGCCACTGGTTGAACACTGTCGGAGCAGAAGGGCCACCATAAACATGGAAAATGATGGGATATTTTTTAGTTTTTATAAAGTTCTTTGGTTTTAGAATCTGAGCGGGCATCATGAATTCATCTTTTGTTGGAATAGTAAAAAGTTCTGGAGTTTGTAGATTATAGTCTTTAATAATTTCTGGTCTGTGATCAACTAGAGTATGAACTTTCTCCCCGTTATTATTATACAGTGTTAAGGTTGGTGGAGACTCAGTATCAGAGTGGATATCAAGATAATAATCTCCATCTTTGCTGAAGTTAATCTTATGTACACCTTTCTGATTAGAAATTTTTTCCATCCTCTTCCCATCAATACTAGATCTGTATAGGTGTCGCTCGATCGAGGATTCTTTTAGTGATGTGAAATAGATCACTTCTTTTTCCTCATTAATATTTACAACAGACTGCCTCAGCCAAAAAGGACCGCCTGATGATCGAAGTGCCCAATTACCATCTGTGATTTGGTTAATCATTTTACCATTATATGAAAACTGATAGAGGTGAGCATAGCCATTTCTTTCTGACTGCCAGATGAAGCTATTATCTAGAAAATATAGGTCATCGTTGATATTTACCCAGCCGCTATCTGTCTCGGTGATTATTTTTTCTATGTTTTTCCCTGTAGCACGATCTACAAAAAATAAATCAAGTTTATTCTGAGATCGGTTCATGGTCTGAACACTGAGACGTTTATTATCGGGCAGCCATTTTACTCTGCATAGATACTCAAAGGAGTCCAGGGTTATCCATTTTACTTTAGGATTATTTATTTCCATAATCCCTAGTTTTACAATTGGATTTTCTGTTCCTGCTTTTGGATATCTTTGTGTGATTAATTTTGGTTCTTCAGGCTTCCAGTGCACATAATGCATCTTTGTCACTGAGGACTCATCTGTTTGTAAAAAGGCTAGCGCTTTTGAGTCATCAGACCACCAGTAACCGATATCTTGTCTTCCAAAAATCTCTTCCCAATAAACCCAGGACACGGTACCATTAAGTGTTGTCTCTGATCCATTATAGGTTAGCCGCTTTTCTTGCTTCTTTTTTATGTTATATGTGAAAAGATCATTCTCTCTAATAAAAGCAATATTTTTTCCATCTGGTGAGAATCTTGCTGATTTTTCTTTAACAGGAGTTTCAGTGACCCGCAGGAAATTCGCAGTATTGATATCTAAAATAAAAATATCACCCTCATATATATATAGACCATATTTGCCATTTGAGCTAAACGATTTCGGCCAATCAACATACATGGTTGTATCATCTCTGTTAATAAAAGACATCAAATTATTTATCACTTTATTAGGCTCAAAAAGGGGGATTATTTCACTAGGAGAATTTGGATCGAACTTTAGAATTGTTCTGTCCTCTTTTGGATCTCTCATGTCCATTAGATAAAGAGAGTTATCATCCATCCATTCTGTCTTGTAGACAGCACCTACAGATTTTCCTTCATCCGAGTATAGCCAATCCATTGTGATGGTCTTTTCTTTATCATTTTCTGAGCAGGAAAAGAAAAATATCAATAAGAGTATAAATGTAATTTGCGAAGGAATGTTTTTCATTTGGTATACTTTGAGAAAGCGCACTTATATGTTTTTATTTCAAATGGTTTTAGTGTTAGAGTAGAACTGTTTTTTACTCTTAAAGCAGGTTTAAGGTTACGACGCTCCATAAGATTGGTCTCTGTGATTTTTCCATTAAAATAAATCTTTCCTTTAGACGTTTTTCCAAGCGTTTCTACGGCTCTGATAATGATTTCGTTATTTTCCTCAGATTTTTTAATAGCTGATATTTCTATCCCCTCTCCTTCGAAATTTATCGGGGACTTGCTTTTTATATTTTTTAAATGATCAAATAATAAAGGCGGCTGGTTTAATCTTGTGGATTCTTCAATCACATTCGATCTAATTAGATCATGCTCGTGAGGATAAAAACTATAGGTAAATGAGTGCTCTCCAAGGTCAGCATCAGGATCAGGATTATTTGGGGACCGGAGAAGATTTAGGTCAACTGTTTTATCAAAAATAGTATAACCATATTTACAATCATTTAAAATAGCGATACCGTAATCATTATCTGAAAGGTCAGCATATTTATGACCGACTACCTCAAACTTTGCTCTGTCCCAGCTTGTGTTTTTATGTGTGTTTCTTTTGACGTAGCCATATTGAATATCGAACGATGCTTGCTCAGATACTATATTTGTAGGGAAATGCACTCTAAGCATTTTATGCTTTTCATGCCAATTTACAATAGTATCAAAATCCAAACGTTTTGACCTATTTGATAATGTGATTATTTGTTTAATAGAAGAGTTCCCAATATTATAATGAATTTCTAATAAGCTTAATACCGGGCCATTTTGGACTTTATTTATTTTTTCAATTTTAGCAGTCTCTAACAGTGAGTCTCTATAATAAAAATCTATGTCCCAAGCATCCCAGTTTAGAGGCCTGTCTTCATATAGGGACAAAACATTTCCAGGCGCACTCAGTAAATTTTTATTTACTTTTTTATCAACAGCAGAAGTAAGGGTGCCATCCATTGAAAAATTATATTGTACAAGCTCATTTTCTAGTACAAATCCCGATTGTTTCTTTGTCTGAGGTTTCTGCTTATTCCCTTTGCGAAAGTTTGTAAATGAAAATGGCGGTAGAGATACTTGGCAATAGTTGTCGCCATTAATTTCTTGTGTACTAATTTCTTCATTGTTCTCTGTAATAAGGCTATAGCCTATAAAGTTTTTTGGGGTTTTTTTCAGTCCTTCATAGGAGTAGGATAAGATGTTTGAAAGAACAAATGAGTTATCGCTTTTTTGAAAAAGAGTCGCAACTCCTTTTTCAATTAACTCATCACATTTTTTATGGATATTAATGTATTCTTTATGAGTATTTTGATAGACAAGGTTTATGCTTGATCCAGGTATGATATCATGAAACTGGTTGATTAATAACTTTTTCCATGATGCATCTAGGTCTGCAGAAGGGTATAGCTTTAGGTCGGTACACGACCACAAAAATTCTACAGCCTTTAGTTTGTTTTCTAATTTTCTATTTTGTTTTTTCACTAGTCCATGAGTGGTCAGGGTACCTCGGTGTAGTTCTAGGTACAATTCGCCTACCCACGTTTGGAGGCGACTTTTTTTCTTGTTTAGCCTTTTAAAGAAATTTTTTGCAGTATCAAAAGATACTCTTGGTGCACTCTCGAGATTTTTTAGTCTTCTTCCTAATTCAATATTTTCTGGCTTAGGCCCTCCGCCACCATCACCAACACCAAAAAGAGACATAAACTCATCTAGCTCAACTTTTTCCTTAAATGTATCCTGAGCAGGAATTAAAAATTTTGTATCAAGCTCGCTGTTATAGGTGTTTTCTGGAGGGAAGTGGGTTAAAATTTCAGTGCCATCAATACCTCTCCAGTTAAACGTTTGATAGGGGAATTCATTGAACTGGTTCCAAGAAATTTTTTGTGTTAGAAAATAATTTATGTCAGCCTTTTTCAATATTTGAGGGAGTGCTGCTGAATACCCAAAAACATCAGGAAGCCAAAGATTATCTACTTCCACGCCAAACTCTTTTAAGAAAAAATTTTTCCCATAGAGCAATTGTCGTACCATAGACTCTCCGCTAATAAGGTTACAGTCAGCCTCGACCCACATTCCGCCTTGCAGCTCCCACTGGCCTTTTTTTACTGCTGCTTTTATTCTATTAAAAATATTAGGATAGTAGTCTTTCATGAATTGATAATGTTGTGGCATCGAAGCACCAAAGATATAATCCGGATATTTGTCTATCAGATTTAATTGTGTTGCAAATGTTCTGGCACATTTTCGGATTGTTTCTCTTACTGGCCAGAGCCATCCGGTGTCTATGTGTGCGTGACCAACGGCTGCAGCCTTAAGATCTGAAGAAGATGCACGCTTGTTCAGTTCTTGAGAAAGAATTTTTCTGGAAGCTTCTGCATTTTTAGCATCATCTTTAAATGCAATAATGGCATTATTCATTGAATCAATGATTCTTGCCCGTCGAACTGATTTTTTATCCAGTCTCTCAATCAGACCATATAGTATTCTTGCGTCTAGGTATAGGTCCCAGATATCTTTTCTAAAAATGCCAATATCTATCGTCTCAACTTTAGCATCGAAAGTGCCGTGCCGCTTAGGATTGTCTTGCTCAGGATCAGGGTCTACGAATATACCAAATAATGAATTGGCAGCAGCCTCGACCCAGATTTCAACATTGTTTTTATTAATACAGGTGGTAGGTAGAATAACACGTGTCCTTGCAAAATTAGGATCCCAGATCGAAGCATTGGTGATACCTTGTATCTCATTTCCTTTTGGATCATAGACTAAACCCTCACCTGAAAAGTCTAAATCAGCTACAATGATTTTATTAGTCCACTCTTTTTTTATTCTTCCTGTTAAATGAAACCAAGCGCTGTCCCATTCTTTACCCCATGATTTGCCTTTAGTGATAGATTTATATTTTTTTTCTGATTTTTTTGCAAAAGGTATAGGCTCTTTTGACCAGCAGTATTCTGCGACTAATGATTGTCTGTCTTCGACAAACATTTCAGATAAACGGTTATACCATTTTTCTATCCTTGAGATAATTATATTTGTTTCTTTTTCATTCATAAATATGCTTTGCCTGTTTAGAAGATGAATTAATTTTACCGAATTATAGGAATTATATCATCATTCTTTACGATGACAGCACTGGGCCTTCCATATGCTCCTCTAATTTTCTTGCGACAGAAAGAAACTCATCTGCGTTCATTTCTTTTAGATAGACTGTTCCATGAACAGCTCTAAGATGAGGATTGTCATTTTGATACCAATAGTCCCTGCCTAATAGTAGCTGAAGCTCTTTATGTTGTTCAACCCAGATGCTTTGTGATAAATCAGAGAACGGGCCATCATGCTCATGGCTTGGAAATGACGCTTCCTTTTGACTCAGATAACAATTGTTAAATGTAGACCTCATAATCGCCATAGAGTTTAGAGTGACAGGCACAATAATATCTGCTTCAGATAAGTCAAACCTGTACCAAACATTACGATATCCCCATATCCTTAGCTCAGAAATATCTTCTGAACTTTTCCAAATGCGTATTGCCTCTGCGATGGTCTGTAATACTTTATAGTGCGTGTCTGGGCCACTACCCTCTGGATCAAAGGCTACCGATATAACCGACGGTTTAATTTCTTTTAGCTGATTTAGTACTGGAAGAACATCTCTATTTTTTTGTGGATTTTCCGTAAAAATTTCTCCCTGATAGAAACCTAGCCTAAGGTGGTGAATATCCTGCACACGTACACCATAATTTGCCCAGACAAGTTCTTCTTCATACTCTCTTATCATACCCTTTAGTTTTTGTATTTCAATAGAATTTTTTTGACCATCGTAATAGCTCCTTAACTCGACTAATACTGAATTGATACATTTGTCTAGAGCCTCTTTATTCGGAATATTATATATTTCGATTATTGCTCTTACAACTCTGTGAGACATTCCTCTTTTTTGTTCCATAGCATCATTGTCTGCTATAGCATCTAGATAGTGGAATACATCTTTATCCCATTTTTTCGTATAGCCTATGTCAAAGAAGTCGCTATAGTCTGCCATCTGGATCTTACCATCATTTAAAAAAGATAACGTATCTGATAAGATATCAATGATAAAATTATTTGTTACGGAGGTGAATCCTGAGGTCATATTTACAAAATGATGATAATTGGTTGGCTCTCTAATGAGCTGAATAATATACGGCATCAGGCCTAGCATGATGTCATCATGGTGAGGGCCTGTATGGTAAAAGATTTGATCTGTTTCCTGCTTTATTCCTTTCTGAACTTTATTATCAATATCACTAATTATTTCACTGACTGTGTTTTCATTTAGGCCAGGTATATTTTTACAGTGAGAATCATTTTTTAGATCTTTTAAGGATAATTTTTTCCCATAAATATTTATTTTTCTTGATAGCTCTAACAAAGATTTTTGCGATTTTGGTTTGTCCCAGGTTTTACTATTCCAGTATTCAGTTTCCGTGTCATTTAATAATTTTGCAGCGCCCTGCGTTATATAGAAACAACTGTGTTTTAGTTTATTTAAAGCAGTAGCCGGATACTTTACATCGGGTTGTTTTTCCAAGGAATTTTTTATGATAGGTGATTTAGCCTCTCCGGCGGCAATGATAATTCCGGTAGCATCAGGATTATATGTTATTGTACCCAGACCAATAGTGATCACCAATCTATTTCTACTAATTTCTATTCCTCCTAGATCCGTTGCTGCTGCAGCCTGGGTTTCAAAATTAGTACTGGTAAGCCTTGTAGTTGAATTATGGTCAGAGCCCCTAACATTAAATGCGATGTGGCCATCAGGGCCTATTCCGCCAAGGAAAAACCCAATACCGCCTAGAGAACGAATTCTATTTTCATATTCTGCGCACCACTGGTCAATCAGGAATATAGAATCCTGTTGTTCTTTTTCTTTATCATTCTCAGCATCTCTAAAGCGCAGCGTAATATCCACCTTATTCTCTGGAAAAATTTTTCTACGCTTTTTATTATTCGCTAATGGTATCTCATCAGAATTGATCAAAAGCGCATTCTTTGGATTAAGTCCAAATCCTTTTATATAGTACTTATTAACATAGTTATAAAAGCTGTTATGCTGGTTTGGGTTAAGAGGGTAGAACTCATCAATCTGTACAAATCTTAAACCGGTTAATTCAGGCTTGTTATCTAGCATCAGTCCATTATTTTCTCGTAGATCGACCAGATCTTTCTTGTCCCAATTATTTAAGATATGATGGGTCCACTTAATAAAATATTCAGGTGTCTTTCCTGTAGGCAGGCTTATGACTCCCTCAGGATTTTCTGAAGCCCATTCTAAAAAACGCAGCGAAGTTATCAGGCCAAGCTGGGGGAAATTATCTAATACTATATAGGGTATGTTCGTGGTTTGTTTTTGAATATCCTGTAGACTAAAAAAATGTTTTTCTACAGGACTAAAATGATTCATTTAATCTGGTTGTATTAATGAGTGTTGTGATGAACATATTTTTACTAAACTAGTTGCGTTCTTAATAATAAAATAGCAACAAACTGTTAATTTTTACTATATATATAATGTTTTAGTTAGATCATTTTGAAGGGAGTAAATACAATGAAAAGAAGAGATTTTTTTAAGAGTGGTTTAATAGGGCTCTCTTTGCCATCGTTTCTTTTTGGGAAATCATCAGTTAAAAGAAATAAAAATAACCCGGTTATAATAACAACTTGGAATTACCCCAGGGCGAATGAAGCTGCGATAAAAACATTATATAATAATGGAAACGCTATGGATGCAGCAGAAGCAGGCTGCAGAGTATTAGAGGCTGATGAAGAAAATATATATATTGGTATTGGAAGTCTGCCAGATGAGACTGGCAAGGTTACGCTAGACTCATGTGTAATGGACAGCAATGGTAACTGTGGTTCGGTAGCATTTTTACAAAACATTGTCCACCCGGTATCAGTGGCGAGGAAGGTAATGGAAGATACAAAGCACGTTATGCTTGTTGGCGAAGGCGCCAGAAAGTTTGCGATCTCAAAAGGTTTCAAGCAGAGGAATCTTTTGACCAATGAATCTAGAAAAGCATGGAGGGATTGGCTAAAGGACAGAAGGCAGATGACCCCGCATGAGGCACATGATACAATTTCTATGTTGGTCCAAGATGGCAATGGAGACTTAGCTGGAGCATGTACCTCTGGTGGCTGGGCCTATAAGTTGCACGGTAGAGTAGGGGACAGCCCAATCATAGGAGCTGGACTGTTTGTGGATAATGAAGTAGGATCTGCTGCCGCAACTGGACTTGGCGAAGAAGTAATAAAAACAACAGGCAGTTTTCTCGTTGTTGAGCTAATGAGGCAAGGATATAGTCCAACGAAAGCCTGTGAAGAAGCATTAAAGAGGGTAATAAAAGCACATAATGGTAATCCAGATTTCCAAATTGGTTATATTGCGATGAGGAAGGATGGGGAAGTAGGCTCTGCGTGTTTAAAATGGAGCTTTGGCTATATGGTAAGCAAAAGTAGAACTAGCAAGCTCCACGAGGTCAAGGGCCTGCTGTAACTAAAGAATATTGAATTTATAGATATTACTGATGAGGTGACTAGCGTATCTCTGAAATCCTAGATCATTAAAATGAAGTCCATCAACGGTAGCCTCACTGTCTTCATCAATGCCTCCGATTTGTTTTATCATAAATAAATCTTTTTCACCCTTATTAATAGCCTTATCAACCTGTTTGTATAGCTCATCATTTTTTTCCATTACACTGTTTATAAATTCATTATGTATACTGCCTATGTCAATGATACACTGTTCAATGAAAATGATAGGTGTTTTTTTTGCAACAGGATTTTTTCGAATTGTTTTGATAAGTGGTATAATATTACTAGTGACCATGTCTTTGTTTACATTATACATACACTCAATAATATATAGACTTGCGTCAATATTTGACATTATAGATCCAACTGAATTTTCAAGATGTCCGTTGCCGCTGAAACCAAGGTTTATGCATTTATGATCTAGTTTTCTTGATATAATATTGGTATGTGCAAGACCAGGCCTAGATGCACAACCGCCTTGGGTTATACTGGTACCGTAAAAAACTATCGGCCGGGTTTTATTGATAGCCTCTTCAAATGTGCAATCATCATCTAAACCAAGTTGCAGGTCTGTGACCGTATCATAGAGTGGTAAATAGAGGCAATATTTTCTCAATGTTTTTGATGCCCCTTTCAAAAGCGTTTGCTCATTCTTTTTCCCATTTGGCAGGCCTGTACCGATGTAGTGCCAGTTGTTATTCTTTTTTTCATAAAGGTCAACCCCTTTTATTCCAGCATCGGTCATATGATTCATTTTTAGATCGTGTTTCACTGACCACCTAACAACTATCTCAGTGGTATCGCTGAGAAATGAAATGCTAACGCCTGCTGAGTTTTCGGATAATTTCCACACTTCTTTTCTGACTGATTTTTTATATTTTTGAGGGAGCCTTTGGAAAGGGTATTCTCTAGCTAGGCTAGGTTCTGTAAGGCCCCGGGCATGAAGCGATTTTGTGTCGTAGTATTTCAATTTGCTACTTTGTTAATTTTATCGATCAAAGGCTTTACCCGATCAATCCAAATATTATAGCCATTTTCATTCAGGTGTACACCATCTTTACTTAAGTCTCTTTTCATTGATTGGTCATTATTTAAGTAAAGTGGATGGAGGTCAATAATCTCAAACTCATGATTCTCTTTAAGAATTTTATTTGTTGCATTTATTTGCTGATTAACTGATGGATAATAAGTTGACCATAAAAAATTAACCTGGGGTTTTTCATCTAAATATTGCCGATTATTAATTGGCATAATTGTCTGAATAAATATCTTTGTCTCTGGTGATCCTTGTTTAATTGTTTTAGCAGCGGTCAGGATATTTTTTGCAACATATTCTGGAGTTCTGCCAGGCCGAGTAGTATTGTCATCAAAAAAATCATTTAATCCAGTAAGCAAAAATACAGCCAGAGGTTTATAATATATGATTTCATCAAGCCTTTCAAGAATTCCATCAGAGTAGTCTCCAGAGATTCCTCTGTTGACTATGTTTCTTACGTTAAACTTTTTATCCCAGTGTCTCATGCTATAGGTAATGCTATTACCTAAAAATACAATTTTATTTTTTCCTATTGGATCATCTCTATATTCTTTAATTCTTTGTTGATAGAAGTCTCTTTGCCAGTCAAGCTGATACTTAATTACAGTCGTTGAGTCCGGATAGAGATTGGAAAGATCATCTGACTTGATGCAGCCCGTAAAGGAAACAGTAGCAGAGATTAATATTATCGCTGCCGTTAAATATTGCACGATGTTATTATTAGATAATTATTAAAACGAGAACCTAAAACCTAGGTCTATGGTTTTTCCGTAGTGCTCCTCAAGCTGTTTTGCCCGACTATCTGTTGGAATCATATCCAGTCTCTCATCAATTGTAATATCTTCAGGTTCTTTTATTTTATCAAGAAGCGCATGATCGAAGTTTGGATCTGACTGGTTATATCCTCGTAATCGTGTTACATCAATTGCCTCAGTAAGGTTACTAATATTGAGATAAATCTCTAACCCCTTAACAGGCAATTCCTGTTTCATAGACAGGTCATAACGTCGGTAAGAATCGGTTGTCTCACGAAGCTCTGGCCAAAAGTTAGTGGTTTTAAACACATCAGACATATATAGCATAGAGAGTCTCGCTGAAAATCCTTTATAGTCATAACCAAGTGAATAGTTAAAGATATCATTAGGCTGGTCGATCAGCCTGTCCACATAGAAACTATCTAGATTAACAGTAACAATCTGGAAGGATGGAACCCACGTTATTTGATAGTCAATTGTAGTTCTCGGGTATTTAACCTCTGATAAACTTCTTGTGTAGTTCGCATTAAAAACCAGACCGCTAAGCATACCAGGTAAATACCAAAAACGAGTCTGATAGTCAATCTCAAACCCCTCTAACTTTACTGCATATGGGTTGTTTAATTTGTAGTCAACAATAAACTTCTTATCGGTATAGTGTGGGAGTCCGTATAATGAATCGGCTGTACCCTCAACAATATATCTTTTACCACTGCTGTAGACCATGCCATCAATATTTTTTGTGAAATAGCTTAAGCTTAAAAGGCCTAGCTTTTTGCTGTTAAAGGCTACAACATAGTCCAGGTTCTTTGACACGCCCGGTTCTAAAAATCGGTTTCGGTAAAGTACCTCACCACCTAATCCAAGATAATTATACAAGGGTATAATGTCCGCATAGTCTGGCCTTGTTAGTGTTTTTGTGCTGGCATATCGTAGTATTAACCAATCGTTTGGCTCATACTTTAAAAACAATGAAGGCAATGAGTAAGAATTCTCTCTGGTGTGGATGGAGACGGTGTCTGAGCCGGCGGCATTATAGTGCGGCAGAGTATTCTGCATACCCTTAAACGAGCGATAGGTTGTTAAATTGTCTTCCCATCTTATACCGGTAAGTAAATTTAGTTTTGAGCCGATGTTCATATCGGCCATAATATACTTGCCATCATAATTTTCTTTTCCCGAATAATCAAATATCATCGAGTTTGTTTTATGGTAGTGGTGCATGATCTCTTCATGATAACTCGCATCCGTAAAATGGGCGTCATTTCTATACCAATTGAACAAGGAATTCATTTTATCTAAGTCAGCAGCTGGGCCTATCTCATAGTCTCCATTTAAAAAATTTCCAGCATCATAATCGGGATCCCAAAAGGCCCGATAGGTTATGTACCAGTCTCCAGGATCTGCATACTCATCTAGCCAGTCAAAACTTTTAATGGTTGAGTCTCTCTTATCTTGTATTGCCACATAAGTAAAAGCGGAATATTCATTGTCTCGGTCATGGGTCCTTTTTTTATTTCGTACTTTGACACCCATTTTTATTTTACCAGAGACTTTATTTTTTAAATTAAAATCATATTGTAGGTTTGCGCCAGAGGAGTTCTCTGACTCATCGGTAAAGTATTCGTTATAGTCATACCTGTCATAAAAAGCACCGGATTTATCATTCACGAGAAAATTTTGTATAGTCTCAAGGCTCTTATTATTAACATTCTCTGTGTAGGCATATCTTTCCCTAAAATTGTAGAGTATTGATGTTCTATCATTTTTAGATAGCGAATATGACTTGAAAAAATCCAGTTTTAAGTTGGACAATGAGATTTCATAGTTCCATGTCTCAGTGATTACATTAATCTTGCTATTCGTTTGGCCAGTATTATAATGTCTAATCTCACTTAGAAGAGCGTAATTATCCGCATAGCTTATTTCTTCTTTATCAATTTTACTGTTTAGGCCGCTATAGCTAATAGTCCCAAATGGAATTTTTGCATCTAGAACAAATAGTGTATTTGTTCGATCATTTAAGCGCGTCATATCGGTCAGGGTTAAACCTTGAAAACTTAGGGCGTTTAATGAGTCAAGCTCTGCTGGAGCATTAACATAAGAGGCCCCAAGGTTGTGTGAGCTTCTGTTTCTGTTTTCAGAATCTATTTGTCCTAAAATTCCTAGTCTATCATTAAAAAATCTATTACTTAGGCTCATGACTATTTTATTATCATCATTCGTATTTTTTAGGCCATTGTACATTCCCTGGGTTACTAAGCTGCCGTGGAAGCCTGGCGCTGCCTTTTTCAGAATAAAGTTTACAGTACCACCTAGTACATCGCCCTCAAGATCAGGCGTTCCAGCCTTTGTTACCTCTATTCCCTCCAGCATATACTGTGAGATCATGCTTAGGTCTGTGCTTCTGTTGTCCTCATCTGTTGATGCTATATTGGTCCCATTAACCGTGATCTTATTATATTTTGGAGAAAGTCCCCGGATTACAACCTTGTTTCCTTCTCCGCCTTCTCGCCTGATAGAAACTCCGGGTATTCTTGCGACAGACTCTGCCGCGTTGGCATCGGGTAGCTCTTGGATTCGGTCAGAGGAAACAATATTCTTGATTGATTTAGCCTTTAGCTGTCTGTTGATGGCATCCATTTGCCCTCTTGCCTGTGCCGTAACCTCGACCGTTTTGCCTTCAACAGTAGTGTAATTCAGATTAAAATCTTGAACATAATTTTTTTCTTCAGATAGTGTTATCTCTAACTCTTTTGACTGGTATCCGATGTAAGAGACTTTAATGGTGTAGGTGCCTAGGTTTACATTGTTGACTTGATATTGACCATTGTCCATTGTGGCAGCGCCCAGACTTGTTCCCTCTATAAATACGTTTGCTCCGATCAGGGCGTCGCCATTCAGGCTGTCTTTGACCGTACCGCTTATGCTTGCGCTCTGGCTATATAAAAATGAGCTGGTTAGATAAAAGGCTACAATATAACAGTTGGATAAAAATTTCTTCATAATCTTATACTCTCTCCTTGGTCAATTTGAATCCCTAGGTCATACAGTTTTCTTTTCTTCTTTTCTAAAGATTTAAGGTCATTACATTCACTGGGCTCAAACATTCTGGCAAAATTCTTTTGGAAACAATTCTGCGTTAATGATTGCCATGTCTTGGCAAGGTCTTTTATTTCTTTTTTAGACTCTTTATTCTTTTTTAATTCACCCATCGATGGAAAAGAAGTTCTCTTTTTTATGGCGATATCTAGAATTCTGATAGCCTCTTTGTGACAGTCGCACTCATCAAATTTAGCATAGTTATTTGCGGGTAGTGTTAACTCTGTTTTTGGGGGTTCATTTTTTGTGTTATCGTTTTTATCATTCTTTCCGCAATTAATCTGAAAAATGGTAAACATGAGAAGAATAAAAATTCCTAGCCTGTATAAATGTGAATTGTTCATCAACAAATTTAAATAAAAAAAGGGGTAGTAAAACTACCCCTTTTTCATATTGATAATATATTATATCAATGCCTTAATGATTACTTCATTAACGCCATTTTCTTTGTGATGGATGTTGAACCATTTGTAAGTGTGTACAAGTAAATACCTGTTGATACACTTTGACCCATTTCATCGCGACCATCCCACTCGAGCGAGTATACGCCAGCTGGCTTTGAACCAGTTGTTAGTGTTCTCACTTTTTGTCCAAGCATATTGAATATAGACAGATTTACATCTGCTGCTTCATTCAGAGTAAAAGAGATCTCTGTGCTTGGGTTAAATGGATTCGGATAGTTTTGCGCTAGAGCAAAAGCACCTGGCACGATTTCTCCTTCAGGAGTTGTGCCCATTGTAAGGTCGGCTGCATGCGTCATGTGATGTGTTGACCCCACTGGACCACCATGGGTACAGTGTGTAGCAGCAGCAGAAGTTGCGCTGTAGCTAAAGTCTAATGGCAGAGGCCACTCAACACTTATATTATTACCATCAGCCTGATGCATCCAGAAATGATCAATGTGCGTATCATGAACACCATTATCTAGCCAGTCTCTTGTTCTGGTTGTTTGAGCAGTAATATATGCTGCATCAAGATTCCAGCCGAAATCTGAACCGGCATGAATGTTATTTACTTCAGAGACACCATTAGCAAAATTAGATCTCGTTGAGTCGCCAATCCACTTGCTTTGACCTGCGATCATTGTATCACAAAGTGTAACTATCACACCATTAGAATCTGCTGGCAAGTCCCAGCACCAAGGATCCATAGCAAACATATCAAGCAGCTCAGGTGTATCATACCACACGTTATGAGTGTATCTGATATTCCTGTTGGTATTATCCCAACAGTTTCCGTCAGCGGTTAGTGTGCTGTCAGTGCATGGTCCCTGATCTAGAGTAGCAGTTTTTCCATGTCCGCCATTGTGATCATTGTTAAGGGCAATATTTGTATTACCAGCGTTACGAGTTTGTCCGTTTGCAGCCAGGTTTACAAATAGATTATTTGTCCAGTGAGTATTATTTCCATGGCGATAAAACTTAGGCCAGTCAATAATATTGGCAAATGTGTTGTGATCAATGTGGATCATCTCACTACCTGTTCTGTTAACAAGACCATTGTCGTAGATCACAAATGCTTGACCGTGAGCTCCTTCAATCGTGTTGTTTTGGATAAGCAGTGACTCGACAGTTCCTGTCCAGCCTCCGCCACCGCCCCACCAGAAGCCACCAAAATACATACCAGCTGGGTAGCATGAGTATTGTACTGCGGTGTTATTGGTTAGGGTCCAGTGCTCTTCTTGTCCAAAGCAGAAGTAGGTAATAACCTGATTATGGACTGATGTCACGTGGTCTACTGTAATGGTGTTCCTTTTACCGTATGTAGCTAAAACACCAAACAGTGTGGTGCTGCCATCAGCAAATACGCCATTAAATAGTAGATTCTTGAAAGCATATGATTGATCTTCGCCATAGGTTTTGATATTGCCAGCAGGCCAGCCAGCGAACTGAGAGGCTCCATCGTCTCCAGGTATTGGCTGTATCGCAGCTGGATGCTCGCCATCAGCATACGCTGCACCGACGATATGACAACTAGATTCCAAAACTATGGTTGATCTTTGTAAGTACACTTTATTGGACTCAAGCTTATACACTGCATGCGCCTGCGTTCCATCTGCTAGTGTATCAGCCATGATTGTAGTCTCCAGCTCACCGATTGCACCTGTCCATGTGACCGTAAGTGTGTCAGCGGATAGGTTAGCAATGGAAAACAAAAGACCAAGGCATAAAGTAAAACGATAAGATATCGATTTTATCATACTTGTTTCTCCTTCTTGTTTTTTATTAGTCTATTAATTGTTAGATACTATAGATTATATAGTGTCTTTAAATGATAGAGTGAGCGCGATATTAGTAACATTTTATTGTTGGCAACAATAAAAATCTTGATAGCACAAAAACACAGTTGAGTTAGAAAAAATCAAATGATATTATTATGGTTACTATGATTACACAGAGTCTAAACAGCGGCTGGAAATTTCAAGAAAAGAGTAAGGCAGATTGGTATAGTGCAACAGTTCCAGGCTGTGTTCACCTTGATCTACTATATAATGATTTAATTCCCGAACCATTTTATGGGACAAACGAAAAAGATATCCAATGGGTCTCGGACAAAGACTGGGTCTATAGATTAATTTTTCATCCAGATCCAGAATTATTAAAACGAGATGAAATATTATTAACCTTCCATGGGCTAGACACCTATGCCAAGGTATTTCTAAATGGTGACAAAATAATAGAGGCCAATAATATGTTTCACCCCTGGAGCGCAGATATAACGGCCCAGCTAGAAAATGGTGAGAACGAGCTCTTGGTCCATTTTGCTTCCCCGATAAATAAGGTTTTACCTTCACTAGAGTCAAAAGACTATATCCTTCCTGCTGATAATGACCAGATAAAAAACACGAGCCCGTACACAAGAAAGGCGCCGTATCACTATGGATGGGACTGGGGTCCTAGCTTTGCGACATCCGGAATCTGGAGGTCCGTTGAGCTTGTTGGAAAGGGAACGTGGTCTCTAGAGAGTGCTCATATTAGTCAAGAAAAAATTAGCAGACAACGTGCTGAATTGGCTCTAGAGATATGCGTCGATTCATCGACTAACACGAACGCTGAGCTCACGATCGCTGATGATCGATCGGGCACAGATATTGTTAAAACAATACCACTAAATGAGGGAAAAAATAGATTGGCTCAAAGTATCGTTATTAACGATCCCGATCTCTGGTGGCCGGTTGGTCATGGGGAACAAAATCTTTACGAGTTTCACATAAGCTTACGCACAGAAGGCTGTCAGCATAGGCTTACAAAGCGGCTCGGCCTAAGAGATTTTAAGGTCCAGCAAAAGGAAGATAAGCAGGGAACAAGTTTTACCTTTATTGTAAACGGGAAACCGATATTTTCAAAAGGCGCGAACTGGATTCCTGCAGACTCTTTCACCACACGACTGGAAAAAGAAGACTACCGCCGCCTGCTAGAGAGTGCGGTAAGAGCGAACATGAACACGCTACGCGTTTGGGGTGGCGGAATCTATGAGCCTGATGAATTTTATGATCTGTGTGACGAGATGGGCATCCTCGTTTGGCAAGATTTTATGTTTGCCTGCTCACTATACCCCGGCAACAAGGAATTCTTAGACAGCGTTGAAAAGGAGGCAAGGTACCAGGTGGATCGTCTAAAAGACCATCCCAGTATCATTCTCTGGTGCGGAAACAATGAGATCGCATGGGCATGGCACAACTGGGGATGGAAAGAAAAATATCCTGAAACTGTTTACAGCCAGGACTACAACAAGCTGTTCCACGAGCTTTTACCAAGTGTGTGTCGTGAGCTTGACCCGTTAAGGCTCTATTGGCCATCGTCCCCAGGGGACGGCGACAGTCTGCCGGTGACCGGACAAAATTATGGCAGCGGCGACAATCACTTTTGGGACGTGTGGCACGGAGGAAAAGATTTCCAGGCTTTTGATGATAATATCGGCAGGTTTATGTCTGAGTTTGGGATGCAGTCTTTTCCAGATCAAAAAACAGTGGACTCCTTCTGTGGGAATAAAGATAAAGACCTAGACTCTGATGTGATAAAATCTCACCAGAAAGCGTCACTGGGAAATGGGAACGTGGTAAAATATGTAGAAATGTATTTCCCAAAGCCAAAGGACTTTGACTCCTTTGTGGTAACAACACAGATGATGGCTGGCCAGGCCATCAAAAGCGCGGTCGAGGCCCACAGGCGGAGTATGCCGTATTGCATGGGCTCGCTCTATTGGCAGCTGAACGATTGCTGGCCTGTTGCCTCCTGGTCATCACTGGATTATGATGGCAACTGGAAGGCACTGCATTATTATGCTAGAGAGTTTTTTAGCCCTGTCCTTATCTCGGTTCTGGAAAAAGATGATAATATATACATTTTTGTGGTCAATGATGGTGAAAGCTTTGAACAGGCAGAG
>Ga0207992_1000319_pt1 | contig 25514 bp, 24 predicted proteins | sample ETN02SmetaG_FD_185788 | JGI IMG/M metagenome (GOLD analysis project Ga0207992, IMG submission 185788) | Marine microbial and viral communities from oxygen minimum zone, Eastern Pacific Ocean - ETNP2014F10-02SV255 (SPAdes) (version 2) | ecosystem: Environmental > Aquatic > Marine > Oceanic ...
CACCCAGACCGTCGAACCGGGAAGACACCCGAGGCATGCCTTTCACACGTGTAGCCACTCAATGAAGGTATGCCGACGCTCGGATAGTCTTCAAGAAAGAAAGTAGGTTCGGTGGAGTCAAGCACGAGTGGCAGAGCAGCTATGCAATGGACTGCAGATCCATGGACCCGGGTGCAAATCCCGGCTCGTGCTCCACCTATTCACAGGCCCGAGATTTCCACCATCATGAATGCAGCGGATATCACTATTGCACCCATCACGAAGAAACGATCGAAGCCCCTGGAGTCCAGAGGCTCGCCCTGGAAGGTCATGCCTTCCTCGATGCCCTCGTCCCTGAGCCTGAGGTATACCAGGAGGAATATGAGCATGGTCGCCGGTCCCGAAATCGCATCCATCTCATTCTGCTCTGAGAACTCTCTAATGGGACCAAAGACGAAACCGAAGTAGTTGGCTATCGTCACAGTGAGGAAAGCGAAGAGTGCAGGGTGCGCTACTGCCCACATCCCCCTAGCCCCTTGGGTCAGGATAACGACTGCCCATAGCACGTAAGTCAGTAAGAGCGCCCCAGTGAAGGCCACAGTTACTTTCGTGGGAGCTAGTAGACCATCCTCCCACGACCCTGGAGTGACCGCGTCAATTACAGATTCCGGGTCAGCTATCTGCCTGAACACGTAGAACATACCCGTGGCGATGACTACTACCAGGCCCATCAGAGCCACTGGGTCCTTGATGCCGATACCGAACGAGAGCGAGTCCAAGCCCTCGTCGACCTCGTCCTCCGAACGAAGCATCATGTACGCGCCGGCATAAGCCAAGGTCACGATGGGAGTTAGGAACTTGGGGGCCTCACTAGACTCGCTTGCATCATTCCAGAACATCCAGATCACAGCGCTAGCTACTACTAGTCCAGTGAGTACGGGGAGCATCACCTTCCACATGCCGCGAGCACCCTCATTGAGAATCAGCATGGTCGACATGAAAATCCCGAACATCAGGATGCCGTTGAACGCGAGCTCTGGCGCGCCTGCACCGAAGGACGGATCACCAGTTTGGGTTGACTGTAAAGGGGTCAAACCATTGTCAAGCAAGGTGAAGCATTCAACTCCTATGCTTGATTCCCCCCCAGTAGTGTAACACGCCGAGAAGAACATGAAGTTCAACGAGTAAACCAGTGTTACCAGGGCAGTCAGAAGAAGCAGTGCTTCGCCGGGCTTCGATTTAATCCTATCAAAAACTAGGGCCATCGGCCGATCGGCCGATTAGTTGCACTATTATCTGTTACCTGCCTCTCAGGGGGAGAATGGGAGATTTTCAGGGTCCACGTTCCCGCCACAGAGGATAATCCCGATTGAGCCGATACCCTCCTTTGCCCGGAACTCCTCCTTCAGCACGGCTGCTAGGGAGATGGCTCCACTGGGTTCCACGATCATCCCGAATGCCTCGTGGAGCAGGGTCATCGCATCCCGGACCTCGTCATCGCTCACCCTGATGATCTCCGCCACATGGCTCTTGATGATCGGCCACGTGATTTCCCCCATGCTCGTTAGCAACCCGTCGCAGATAGTATCAGGTCCCGTTTGTGGCACGTATTCCCCGGATTCCAATGACCTAGCAGCGTCATCTGCCCCTTCTGGCTCGGTCCCGAAGATCAGGGCGTCTGGTAGGAGCGACCTAGTGGATATGCATGTTCCCGACATCAATCCACCACCCCCGATAGGCGACAGGACTGCATCTAGATCGCCACATTCCTCAATCATCTCCCTTGCCGCGGTCCCCTGGCCAGCGATGACGTTCGGATTGTCGAACGGATGGATGAATGTAGCACCCGTCCGTTCCAGAACGGAGTTCGCCGTGGAAATCCTGGCCTCGAGGTTCGGCTCGCACAGAATCACCTCGGCCCCATGGCTCCTGACTCCGTTCACCTTCACCTTGGGGGCATTTTTCGGCATCACTATGAATGCCGGGACCCCTCTCTGCTTAGCTGCTAATGCAACCGCTTGGCCATGGTTCCCGCTGCTGTGGGTGCACAAGCCGGGCTCGGCATCCTCCCCTAGCATCTTCACCGCATTGCTCGCTCCTCTGAATTTGAATGCCCCGATGTGCTGAAGGTTTTCGCACTTCATGAAAACCCTCCTTCCGGCCATTTCGTCTATTTCCGACGAATTTACCACCGGGGTTCTCAATACGACACCGTCCAGCCTCTTCGCGGCGTCGACCACGTCAGAGAAGCGGATGCTGACCATTCTGCTCGCCTCTCGCAGACAAGAGCAATACATCATTACTACGGCACGGCTCCGTCAATGCGTGGAAGAGAAGTCGACCATCGAACCCCATGGCCCCGAGTGGCTCCCCCTTGCAATAGCTTCAGCTCTGTTGATACTGGACTCCCTTTTCCTTGGGTTCGCACCCAGCGGACCTTGGGACGATTCCGCTTTCTCTACTGGCGTGTTCGGAATGACCGGGCTTTCCATGGGCTATGTGGCATGGTACCGATTCACATTCAAGAGGAAGGGCCTGATTCCATGGATCGACTTGTGGGAGACTCCCGAGAAATCAGTCAGACTGGTATTCGCCGCAGCAGTGGCGACACTGGCATTGGCTTGGGCTTCGGGTAACCCATTGCAGCCCTACTTGCCCGAGCCAACCGGATTGGTCCTGACCCTGGTCGGCCTCCTACTTGCACTGCAGTCGATTTACGTCTTCCTCTCTTTGGGACCACTGAAGGAAGACTGAGGCTATCTCTGACCCGGTTTCCAGAACTGAAGTGGGAGAGGAGCCTCTCCCTGCATAGCACGGAACGCAAGGTGGTCCGCTCGCTCATTCCACCGATGCCCCCTGTGAGCGGGCACGTGCTCCCCCACGAGATCTACTATTCCCGATACCTCGCTCCACAAATCCCTCACCCTCCCTGCGAGAGCCAGATTTGCCTTCGCCTTCCAAAGGCCAGAGGCGATGTTCAGTGCGTAGTTCGAATCCCCCCTGATGGTGGCAGACTCCACCTCAGACTCGCTCAGTATCCACCTCAGGGCATGTGCTATGGCCGATAGCTCTGCAGTGTTGTTGGATCCCACTTCGGCACCCAGGTAACCACTCTGGTCCGCACTCGTGACTACCTCGCCATTCAACTCCGTGAGAAGGTGGCCCTTTCCATTGCCGGAACCGCTGTCATCGACAATCACGCATAGACCCCATCCAGCCCTCGTCTCCGAGGTCACATTCCGGTTCTCTCTGCAAGAACCGTCTACGTAGATGTGGACGCCCTTGCTCTCACTCATCTTCAGTCTCCGATCAATGCGGAGTATTCGTTCGAATCGAGAAGATCGCTAACGTCAACGCCTCCGTCGGTCTTGATCTTGCATATCCAACCCTCTCCATACGGGTCCTCGTTGATCTTCTCCGGCTCGTCTTCAAGCGACTCGTTCACTTCGGCAACCGTGCCTGCGACTGGAGCGTATATCTCGCTGACAGACTTCACAGATTCGACACTAGCGAAGGACTCCATCACCTCTACGACGGAATCCACCTCTGGTAGCTCCACCCATACCACTTCGGTCAGGGCGTTCTGTGCGAAATCAGTAATTCCGATACTAACCTCGTCCCCCTCAACTCTTACCCACTCGTGTTCTTTGGTGTATCTCAAATCACTAGGAACGTCTCCCACGCTATCACCCAGCCATTCGTGCAGGGGGGACAGGGTCAAGGTTTCGCTCGCTACTCCTCTCCGTGTTTGGACTCCAGGTGCTCCATTTCCATCCTAGCCCATTTGGAACCAATGTCCTGCATACTGGCCTCATCTCTTTCCCTTTCAAGCCTCGAGCGCATTTCGTCCCTCGGCTCTCTGCTGAACCAAGAGTCCGTGAACCAGTCTCCATGTGACCGGTTTCTGCCTGCCACCATCGCCAGAAGAAGGACGCCGGCCATCACTCCCATGGCCATGGGCGCTGCGACCATCGGGTCCGATACGGAGAACTCGCCTTCATTGAGAATGGAAATCGAAGTGATCACCAACAGGGCGATTATGAAACCGATGAGGACCCTAATCAACTTGGATGACGGGGAATCCATGCCACGACGCACCCGGCATTTCGCATCAACTTGACCGAAGAATTGCTCACATCTCTTGGATAAGCTTGTGAATCTTGTAGGGCAGAAGAGACCTGTTGACCGGGGTCACTTCCAGTATCCTCGCATCGTCCCTCCTCCGGATGTCCTGAAGCAGCGGATGCCTGCTCTTCTTGTGCAGTGTGAGTAGGGTAGGCATGTCATGCTGGAGAGCCAGTCTGACGACATTGACGAAACCCTCGCTTTCGACTGTGAACTTACCTACCTCGTCAATCACAAGGATTTCACAATTGCCTATGCTGTCCATTATCGCGGGGACGCCCACCCTGTCTATCTCAGACGGATCGATTCCAAAACCGAGGATGCGGTTCCTTGAGTCGATCTCCCGATGCGCCATCACTCCCTTCTCCCCGGTGAGCATGTTTACGCAGGCGTACCCCACTCTCTCGCCATTCTCGATAACCGGCTCGGTTCTCATCCCCCCAACGATGTGTTCGGGCGGAGATGGCCCCCTTGTCCTCCTGAAACCACTGCCTTCATCGGAAAGCATGTCGACGACCTTCTGGAGAACAGCAGATTTTCCAGAGCGAGGCAGGCCCGTGATGCCTATCTTCGGATTTATTCCCATGCGTCTCTCCTTTGTCAATTCCAAGTTGGGAACGTACCGCGTACGCAAACCAAGGATATTAATCCATTCTCAAAATGAGCGGTTTTCCGGAACTAGGAAACCGAAATCCGCATTCCTCAATCAAGTTGTCCTTCGCTTCTCAGCAGCGAGAAAGACTCCTCGCTTCCTTCGATCTCGAATGGAAGCATCTCTATCTCGTAGTTGTTCACGTTGTTGTTTGCAGCCCATGCCCTTGACCAGAGGTCCAAGTCTTCGGAGTTCAGCCGATTGGCTAGGAAACCCAGACCGCCCTCCAGTGAACCGAACTTCTCACTCAGGCTTTCTGTGACTTCGCTAGGAAGATCCAGGAAGCTAACCGAGTTACCCAAAACGCATCCCTCTGGAACCACCGCCCAAACCAACCTCCTCTCCGATTGAGGATTCACTACGGACTGGCAAACGATACGGCTCTGTCCCGACATATTCGCCGGGCCCTTCCACGCGGATTTTCTAGCATCCGCATCCGACTCAAAGGCTGGATGGTTGAGAACGCCTTTTCCATCAATGAAATTAATGTGAGCAGCTCTGATGAATGGCAACTCGCCATTCTTTCCAGACCAATCGGAGACTTCCTTCTTCCACGTGGATCGCTCTACCTCTCCGACCCTTACCTTGATTGCTCTGCCGCTAGGATTCAGGTCAGTCCCCTCTTCGACCAATCTGGGCTTGTCGGCAAGTTTCCCAATCGCCTTGATGGTCCTGCTTCTGGACGCCTCGTCCCTGGGCATTTTCGGAACAGCCCAGGAAGTGTCGGTCCAAGAGGACCATGGCCCCCTCTCGAGCTCGAAGAATGGGGCGTCCGAGGCAAGACCCCTCCCATGTGCAATGTCGTCCACCATGAGAGGTCCGAAGCTAGTCAGCACATCGGTCTCCTCGCCGACGGTGATTCCGATTACCGACACTCCCTGCGAACCCCCGAAGAGAAGCCTCGAGTCTTCGGGGAACGACCAAACTGAATCCCAGCAATTGGATTCTACCAGTAGCTTCCTGAGGGGTAGGCTGCTTTTTTCCCTGAGGACCGAACTCGGGACAACGAGCCTCACCCTTCCCCCATTCTGGGAGATTTGCAAGGACCTCTCTATGTATAGCCTGTATAGGTTCACATTCCCCTTTATGGCAGAGAACCTGGCCCTCCCATCCGCTCCTTTGAATTCCCTCAGTCTGCTGGAAAGCTCTTTCCTCAGGGTGCTACCATCTGGATGGCCTCTGAATCTGTCCTTTATCCTGAGCCAAGGTGGACGAGAAATTAGCAGCATTGGCCTCTCATTCCAAGGCCATTCCCCCATTAGGGGGTCTATGCATCTGACATTGCTCTCGACGATCATTTCAGCCTCTCCGAGACCAATCATTCCTTCGTCGCCATCGCCCTCTAGGTCCACGAGGCCAAGCCTTGCCAATACGATCAAGATCCTCTTTCTGGCACTGTTCACAGCCACCTCGGAGGTGTCAACCAATTGCAACCCTTCCAAAAGTCGCAGAGTGTCCTCCCTCCTTTCAGTAGGCGAATGACTCGCAAGTCTTTCCGCGTGTATGCGAAGCATCCTCTCCGCAAAGAGGCCAGCACCTATGCAAGGATCTGCGAATGGAATCGGGATCCCCGACTCTGTCCGGTTCTCCGACTCCTCGTCGCTTCCATCCATCGACCCATCATCCTTGATGTCCTCGTTGAACTGCTTAGCAAACCCTCGGAAGCTTGGTGGCAATGCGGCCAGGGAAAGGGTAGCCGGAGGCTCCTTCTTCATGCTGTTTCCATGATGCAACTCATCATGGAGAACTGCATCGACGAATCTTGCTGTAGGCGCGTAAACGCCCCTGGGGGAGCGACCGTCCCTCTGGGCGTCGAATCTAGCCAGCAAGTGGTCAAGGACGCTACCCGGGTTACTTAGGAGGCCAGCTGGAAGGGTTGGCCAATTCTGTGGAAGGGCCGCAGCAATTGGCTGGCTCTTTTTGGTAGCGTCCAACCAAGAATCCAGCCATATCTCAATCTGTTCAGTCCTTTCGGGGCACTCATGGTCGAGCCTAGCGTACCACCCTGAAGTCTCGCTTGTCATGGGTATGCTGCCCCACTCGCTCTTCTTCTTTCAATGGTTGTATTACACACGTCCTGTCTTCTCATCCGTCGACGACAAAAACGTCCCTCTCTATCTCAATAATCTCTTTATTCTGAAGTAGCCAAGATATCGCCTCGTCAATATCTTCAGAGTTGATTCCCGGGGACTCGAGAAGTTTGATTATTTCGTCAAAGTGCAAACCCTCGCCCCTCGCATTCGAGTCTTCAATTGCAATCAGTATCTTTTGGCTGATGTATGCTAGCAGTAGATCGTCATCGGTACTCAGGTTCCCCAGATCTACCAACGGCCCAGCCTCTGAATCGGAATGGCCGATTCGTTCTTTCTCGCTTGTGGGCTCGTAGACATCGAAAAGATTCCGTTGATTGGGATCGGCGACCGGTGACCCGCTAATGCTCTCGCGCCTGCGCCTCATCTGCTTGGATAGATTCTCAATCCGGTGCAGTCGTTGTTCGTACCTCAGCCTCTCCCTTCCCAGATGCGCCTCCAGTAATTCGAGCTCTTCATTGGCCCTATCATCTAGCCACTTGCCCAGGTCCCAGTTGGGATTCTTCCTCAGCATGGACTCCCATAGCAGTGAAACCGACTCGGGCAGGGTTCTGATGTCTATCTTCGGTCCGCCTTGGCCTTCTTCGGAGTTGGTGTCCATACATGTGGTGTTCACTTGACCGTCTATCAATTATCTCCTTGGAAAGTACAGTTCTACTGGGGGTTGGATTGATGAATGAAAAGGTTTTGCCGAAGCCATGGCGCCATATCGACTGACCCTACTTCCAGGCGATGGGACCGGCCGTGAGGTAATGGACGAAGTCAAGAGAGTCCTCTCTGTCTTCCAGGAATCTGGCGCAATTTCACTCGATATCTCAGAGATTCCCTGCGGAGGCCAGCATTATCTCGATACTGGCGAGGAGTGGCCATCGGGGTCTTTCGAATTCTGTCGTGATGAGTCGGATGCAATTGTGGTTGGTGCTGTTGGTTGGCCCGGAGCAACTCTGCCAAATGGGGATATTGCTGGTGGACAAGCACTATTGGGGCTCAGATCAGCATTGGACCTCTATGCAAACGTGAGGCCAGTCAAGCTATACAAAGGAGTAAAGCACAAGGTTCACGGTAATTTCTCTGATGTCTGGAATCACGAACTGGTCGATATCGTAATGGTCAGGGAAAACACAGAGGGACTCTACCACGCGCTTCTCAGAAGATCCGGGATGGCGGCGAGAGGGGGAGAAAGAGACGAGCCGTTGGTCATCGACGGATTCCCCGGATTGGAGGGAGAGGTCGGCTGGGACGTGAGGCCGATTTCCCGCAAGGGGAGTGAACGGGTCATCCGTTACTCATTCGAACTTGCGAAGAGGCGCCAATCAAGACTAAACGCCACTCAAAAGGTAACCTGCGTAGACAAGAGCAACGTGACAAGAGGGTGCAGGCTCTTCCGAGAGGTCTTCCGAGAGGTTTCCTCCGAGTACGAAGGCGTGGAGACAAACGAGGCCTTCATCGACGCGTTCACAATGTGGCTTGTCAGAAGCCCAGAGGATCTCGATGTGGTGGTTCTGCCAAATATGTTCGGCGATATTGCCACAGATCTAGCCTCGGTTCTCCAAGGCGGGATGGGGATGGCAGCCAGTGCCAACATAGGGGATAACCACATGCTGTTCGAGCCCGTCCACGGCTCCAGCCCGAAATATGCCGGTCAGAACAAAGTGAACCCAATTGCGTCAATCTCGTCCGTTCAGTTGATGTTCGATTCACTGGGATTGAGAAATAACGACGAGAAAGCTACGTTGTGCGCGGATGTTCTAGAACGTGCAATCTCTGTGCATATGTCAGAGGGCGGCCCGGTAACTTATGACTTGGGTGGCAAGGCCTCTACGACGGAAGTGGGCAAGGCCATCTCATCAAGATGCGCAGAAATCCTCCAAGAGATGTCCGGATAGTCGATCAGGGCTCTCTGAGAAACTCGGATATTTCCGCTAGAGAATCCCTCAGCGAGGAAGCATTGTCCCACTCAGTCGCGACACGGTTCGGATTGGCAAGAAGCTCTGCAAGAATCCCTTCGAAAGCCCTCGAAACCTCATCCACGATTGTGACGGTCGCCATCTTCGCGCTCCTGGACAGTGGGTTCAGGTCAACCACTATCACTTCCTTGCCCAGATTAACCAGGGCCTCACACCTATCGCCGTCCTCGAGGGGCACCAGTATCGTATCAGATCTACCTATCCCCTCTTCTGTGCAGAGTGATCGTGGCCCCTCCAGACCATCTATCCTAAAGTCAGGTGAGCTTCCAAGGAGGGGCACATCTCTAACTGATTCCACCCAGTTTCCTTCGAATCCAGGTGGCTCGGGCTCCCCCAATACCGAGACCCGCTGCTCATCCAAAAGGGAAAGCAGTCCAGACATCCGCTTGGGGGTTCTGTAGTATAGATTGACTTCGATTGGGCACCCTAGTGCGGCAGCCAACCTCACAGCTCTCTTCCCTGATAGCAGAACCGTATTCCCGTTTACAGAAATGACTGGATTATTGGCAGCCCTTAGACGAGCCGCCGACTCCCTTGTTGCCGCTCCTGCCGATTCAGTGGTCCTCTCCCCTAACAGGTAGTCAAACGCTTCCCCCCTCCCATGGGCAATCATCGCCGAGTCTGCTAGAAGGCCCCTGTCGCTCCCTTCCACAATCTTCTGTCGAGACTCCAGTGATTTTTTCCTCGGATGGCTGTCTGGAATCTTCACCATCAAACCCCTCCGATCAGCATAGAAAAATCAAGTGTGCCGGAATTCATATTCACTTCGCTCGAGGAAATCACGTCAACTCCCGAAATGCTTGCCCAAGTAGCCAGATCCTCCCTCTTCACTCCCCCGGATCCCTCAAGGATGCACCACTCTCTCAAACCGAGAGTCTTCAACTCCTCATCGGCCAGTCCGCAAGCGGATGGCCCCATGTTGTCTAGAAGTATCACAATCGGCTCTGACCCATCCCTTTTTTTCTGACTTTCTGACCATGCCTCCACGGCAAGAATTGCTTGTACTGAGTCTTGGACCTCAATCACGGTGAATTTTGAATTGACGTCCAAATCAATGGAGAAAATTGCAGAAGGTATGGAAACCCTCGGCTCGCTATTAGGCGCTCTTGCGGATAAGTCGTTTTCCTTTATCATCAGCGCATCGCCTCTGCCAAGCCTATGCGTGAGTCCGCCGCCAACGTGAACAGCCCATTTGTCCATCAGGCCCCACGATGTCTTCCTCGTGCAAGCAATACCTATTCCGCCAGCCTCCCTGACCCATTCGGAAGTCAGGGTCGCAATTCCCGACATCCTGCCTAGGACGTTCAGCAGCACCCTCTCGCAACTAAGGACGCTTTCAGAGGGCCCCTTCAGGCATAGAACCCTATCACCAGAAGAGACACGGTCCCCTTCCCCGACAAACCAATTTATACTGCAACTGGGGAAGAAGTCGCCAATCAATATGTCAACCGGGACCATCCCGCAAACAACCCCCTCACCCTTGGAGAATACGAACGAATCCACAACCTCTCCAGACCCCTCGTCGGAAGCCAAATCGTCAGACAAATGGGCCTTCAACCACCTAGTAATCGAGTCACGGAAAAGCTCGGTGGGACCACCGGACTCCCCATGATGAAAAAGCAGTTGAGACCTATCGTGCGGCAGGTTACCCACGTGCGTTCGAATGGAACATCCTCCTTGAATGGTCCTAGGTTCCGATACGACATTACTCCAGAGAGTCCAACCCGGACTCAGCGGCTGCCAAGCAAGCCAGAATGTCATCCACAGACGTCCTAGACTGGCCCAGGCCATCAGAGGAAATCACTATCCTCAACTCAGATAGATCCCCCTCGTTACTCAGTTCGACGCTGAAATCCTCCGGATCGTCTGGGGATATCGCAGCTAGCAGAGCCCTGCCCCTCCCCAACTCACCCTTCCAGGTAATGGATGCCTTGACCTCTCCCATCAGACTCCCCAGAACCGGTTTCCTTGAGCCAACTCGTCGTCCTCGGAGAAAGACTGCACGATAGTTCTGAGGAGATAGTACATCGCCATCGAAAATATGGGGACGCCCCAATCGTCCCCTAATTGATCGAAGGTCGGGCTATACGTTACTCCGGACGAAATTGTCAGAACCACGTCAATAGTTGCTGCTAGGAAAGTGTAAATCACCACAGCGAGACCGATTAGCAGAACGCTTCTTCCCGTGAAGGAACCCTCTTTCCACCGAAGTACGCCGAGTGCCAGCAAGAAAGATAGCGCCCCGCCAACTATCCACTGCAGGACTTCGTCGAATAACCCCAACAGTTGCTCGAATGTAGAAGAACCCTGGGGCACCGGCTCATCCCAACCAGCCCATATTGTCGCAGCGGCCAGAAACAGACTGACTATGGACATCCCCCAAAGAATTGACGAGAAAAGGCCACCAGTTGCGCTGTCCCTCATCTCCATCGCAACTCGCTCCATTTGAGCCTCCAGGCCTAGTCCCTTGCCCAATACCCACAGCCCTATCAGCAGGGGTAGTGAACCAATCAGGACTATGCCATTCGGTAGGATAAGGCCCAGGCCGATTATGATCAGGAAAACCGCAAGAGGGACTAGCAACCTAGATCGGAACCGCGGGTCCTCGATCGCTTTCACAATGTAATAGTACGTACCCTCAATCCCCTTCGATTGCCTGACTATCACCTTCTCCACGGTGTCTACCCTCACTCTGGAAGTCACTATCGGGAGAGAGGCTTCGTCATCAGCCCCATCGGTTACTAGCACAGCTGTATCCGGCTGGAAGTCCTGGATCACTTCGTCCAATTGGCTAGCAATTGCCCTATCGCTCCTAGGTCCAACACGGACGTCGCCCGTGAGGATGGCTATCTGGACCTCATCGCTTGCACTGGCCCCCTCTGCTAACCTATCGTGATGATGCAAAGCTCCTAGAATCGCGTTTGTATCGGATTCTTCCGGATCGGCAATCCCCAGTCTTAGAGCAGCCGTGAGGCATGATTTCCTACCCACAACGGGGCCTCTAATGCCAGATTTGACGCCTAGGTCGTTATCTCTGTCGATTGTGAGTACAAGTGTTCTGACTATCTTACCGACCCCCGTGGAGGCGGTTGGAGAGCACCCACTTATGAGGAATTGGCCGAACTGCTGATTTCTTCGCTATCGCTGCCACTAGTCTCGACTCTGTCGGAATTGAATCGCCTCCTCTGCTTGGCCCTGATATACTTCAGTGGATGGGTCAACCATTCCTGGTCACACAACCGATCCTCTCCAGTCTGAACCGGGCACCTAGCATTGGTCTTCAGAGCAGAGCAACCATGGGGGGTATACTCCCTTTCGTAAATCTGATTCACTTGGTAAGCAGTCGTATCAGCGCTGTAGTCCGGGGCGTTGGCGAAGAAGTTGCAAGTCTGTTCCTGTTGCAGCCCAACGGAACGAGAGAAGGCCGCAAGGAAGACACGACCGACGTGGTTAACATTCACTCCCTGGTTCAATTCCGAAACCGCAGACTCGAAGCAAGGGGGCCAATCGTCCCTAATAGCCGCAGTCATGGGCATCTCCTCCTTGACCCTCTCGGAAAGCAGACCAACAATCCTATCCACCGGATCGGCGAACTTCGCAGCGAACTCGTCATCCATCCTTGCCATTCGCTCTTCGCAACTTTCCCCCAGGCTCTCCCTAATCCGCTCTTTGATCAATCTCGAGGCTCTCCCTCTGCCTGATTCTCCTGCTCCAGCGTCCAGGCACACCCAACCGTCCTCCACCGGTCTGTTGACCAATCTCCAGTATTTCCCAGATATCTTGGGACTAAGCTCGATGAAATCCACCATTGGAATCCAGAAATCTTCCGAACCCTTTGAATCTGCCCTGGTAACAATCCCAGAGAGGAACGAGGAAGAAATAAGTTGGAAGTTTTCAGAGTCCATGCCCAAGAGCCTGTCGGCCCTGCTGGACTCCCCCTCGATCCACCTAGAAAGGAGGCGCTCATCGAAAGAAGCGCATACTATCAGCATCGCATATAGGAAGGACAGAGACTCTGTCATTCTCCCGACTTCTGTAGAGATATCAACACTGGAGGATGCCCCGTCGTCTTCCTGTTGAAGGACTGAATCCACCAGCCTCAGCATGCCTCTGACTCTGACGTCCTCCAGCCAAGGGGCGTCTATCAGATCTTCAACAGAGACTCCGTTTTCATTCAGTACCGACCTGATGTAAGCACTCCCCTGTGGTAGGAACGGATAGCGTGCTAGAAGCCCCTCGTCATCGATTTCCGGGGCGTTGATTGGCATCGGCACGACTATCAGAGTTCCGCGAGGGTTCTTCAATACTTACCGAGCCCTTCCACTGGAAGCATGACGTACTCGCAAAGCCCCACTGACTTGACACCCTCTTTGCCCTCATTGCTCGAAATGCAAGCAGATGTGAGGGATTACTTTGGCTGGGATGAGTCAGATGACTTAGAGAGCGCACAAGCGATGATTCGCAGGGTCGAGAACTCTACTGTAGAGAAGTGGGCTAGGCACAATAGGGCAGTTTCACTATCAAGACTATTCAGGAGACTCGTGATAAGAGAGGCCGACGTGGCAATCCTCGGTGCAGCTATTGAGCCCGAAGAGTTGGCTAGCATATTGTCAGAACCAACTCTGATAGTCGTTGCCGACGGTGCAGCAGGGGTGATTTCCGAGATCCCCGATTCTCTTTCAGAAAAGGCTTGGTCCAGAGTTGCCTTCGTCGTTAGCGATGCCGATGGGGGAGAGGGAACAATAGAGGCTGCTAGGCGATCAGTACCATTTTTTCTCCATGCTCACGGAGACAATCGGAGAGACTGGAACTCACTTCTGGAATTCGCCGAGGAACAAGCAAATCCTTCGGATTTGATACTCACCCATCAGACCCAATACACCATCCAAGGGATGCACAACCCGGGAGGGTTCACAGACGGTGATCGCGCCGCTTGCATCCTAACGGCTCTTGGTGTTAGAAACACGCGAATCAAGATGCTTGGGACGAGGTCAGACGTAGTCGGGCGTTGGTCAGGAAACACCCAAGCGGGGGTCAAGATGGAGAAACTCCAGTGGATGAAGCGAATTCTAAGAATCCAGGGGATGTGGGAAGTCTAGATTTCGAAATTGCCGGCTTCCACACTGGACCCGTCAGGCTGAACCACACCCGAGAACTCTTCAGTTTCGCCTCGGTTGTTCACTACCACCTTGAAGTCTATTTCTCCAGTATCGCCCTCAGTTTCGAAGTGTCTTACAACGATGGAATAGGAACCAGTCGGAGGTGCAGTTTCCCAAGTAATCGACCTGCTTCCAGAATTCGGGTCGAAATCTGAAATGTCGAAGGAACCCCCCATTCCTTCGGGGCTGAAGAATGACAATTGTTCGCCACTGGAATCAACCACGGACAACCCCAGGTCTCCAGATCCCTCCCAACTGAGGTTGACCGAAACCCCATCTTGAACCGTACCCACCCGTCTTCGGAGCGTATCAACATCCCTAGCTTCAGTGAAATCCTCTCGGACCTCCTCGACCTCCTCGACCTCCTCGACCTCCTGTTCCTGTGCGGCCGGAGCTTCCGGGACCTCTCCATCTGGGCCCGCAATTGCGAACTTCGCTACGAACTGTAAGTCATTGCTCTTCACCAACGATCCTTCATAGAAACGCTTGGTCTCTCCAATGGTCACGCTGACCGTGAAGTCTGTAGAATTCTTCCTATGAATCCTAGATAGGAAAGGAACCCACGAGAAGAACCCTCTTGTGTGAATTTTGTAGTGCCTTACTCCAACTCTGTATACGCCCGGCGGCGGCGTCCTTGTCCATACGATATTCTCAACAGGAGACTTTGATGTTGGTTTGAAGTTCATGTCAACATCCAACTCGCCACCACAGGACGAGGCTCGGTTGTCATGGTAGACGTGTTCTCCGGAGGGAGTGATTACATGGAGATCTAGATCGTTCCAGTTGTCCCACATTAAACTGATTTGGACAGAACCTCTCTTCGCTCCCTCTCTTTGCAGCCTCTTCTCCAGAGTAGAAGCGCCTTTCGTTGAGATTTCTGCCTCCTGGACCCCAGCACCAATAGCCTCCGAACCATCTCCCAGTGAACCTGCAACGGTAGGACTGCCAGATCTATCTCTGCCCCTTCCTCTACTTCTTCTCGAAACCGCACCTGCTAGTACCTCGTCCGGAACGTTCCTCCTTGTCGATGGGAGGATTGTCCTTCTCGATTGAGAACGCAATATTCTGAACAAGCCGTTCAATGTGGCTAGCAGAATAAGCACGATGATAATGATGGATACAGCGTCCGCCACGTTACCGAACGCGAGCAGTGACTTTTCATAACATCGGTCCTAAACCTTTGTCAACCAAGCATACTACAATTTTCCTCCGGTTGTTTCATAATGATGGTTAGTCTCCTCTACGAGGAGGGGAGCGGAAGCGATGGGAACACAAGGCATCTCAAATCTAGCAACATACTCCCAAAAAGCCACGGATGGGGCTAGTAAGGCCACGATTCTGGTGGCCTTGCTTTTCCTTTCTCCCTTGATGGCAGGGATTCCTGCCACACCAGACGAAGATGTCCCGATGATGACCTCGGTCCGCTCGGTCGATCCGGATGTCGCTGTAACCGACCTCCACGTGACCACTCCCTCGGTTCTCGTATCTGGAGTCCCTACACTAGCTCCCCTGAACCACATAATCAGAGTAGGAATCCTGAACATAGGCGGCTCGTCAGCCGAGGGCAACGTCACTCTGAAGGTCGATGGGACTCTGGTTGACAATAGAACTGTGACCCTAAACCCAGGAGCAGGTGCGAACCACCTTCTCTATTGGGACGCTACTTCAGTGATTGCCTCCGGTCTGCAAATCACCGCCTCTTGGGAGGCTTCCTCCACCTCTTCGGACTCAAACTCTAGCAATGACGAGATGTCCCTTAGCAATGTCAACGTAGTTTCCGTGGAGGACGCCTCGGATATCGCAGACTCATTGCCAGCAGATGGCACATCCCTTGCTCGAGCGATGTGGGAGGGTGCCATTACAGCCGTCAACACCGGGAACCAGCCAGTCGACGTCACGGCGCAACTAACGCTGACTCCCTCCCTAGGCGGCCCCAGCGTTACCCTCACATCTTCCACCGAGCAACTTTTGCCCGGAAGCCTAGCAAGCCCACCCACCCCGCAGAATATCACCATATCATTCGATGGCTCTAATCTGGAGGGCGACTACTCGCTGGGAGGGAGCCTACTGATCGCAGGGGTATCACAGCAAACGATAACCATCGAATCCAGGATAGTTAACTTCGTTGCTCTCAGGGCTTCCCTTCTTCCAGCCAACAATAGGAACATTGACCCGGGCTCTCAGACGGTGCTGAACTTTATCCTGCAGAACTCGGGTACCGTCAGCGATAGCTTCGAGGTCCTTCAGTCAAACAACTCGGCTCCGACAGATTACTGGGTCAACGCCTCCGGTACGATTTACCCCGCATCTTCGCCACTAACCGTAGCAGCGGGCGATACTGAGGCCATCCAGATTAACGTAGACGTCCCTTCTGATGCCTCCAACGGTGACTCGGTGATGGTCACAGTCACGATCCAAAGCCAATCCGCGGGTTACGTCTTGGAAGCCACTACTATGGTGATGGCCGGAGGGACCTACTCTTCAGAGATTTTCCAGAACCACAGCCACGCGCTGGGCGAGAATTTCGCGAACATCACTCCAGGCACCGACAGGACCCTGGAGTACACGCTGAAGAATACTGGAACAGCTCCTGCCCAATACCAGATCAACGTCGGAGCGACTGAAGCTGTCCCATTCTGGAACATTCACTCCCCGGTGACCATTACCGATGTCTTACTACCAAACGAGACTCGGGCAATCCCTGTCACGATTTCTACCCCGCATCTAGAGATGCCGCTGAACCCGTCTTGGAAGGTTTCATCGATAGAACAGGTCGACCTAATCGTTCAGGCTATGCCCATGGAGGGGGGGGTGCCAGCGACGAACCAGACCACATTGATGATTGACAGCATTGTCGAGTTGGATATCACCGTAACAGGTGGCGCAAATGACATTACCGTCGAGGACATCATAGCAGGGAACTTCAATCGCTGGGTTGACTTTGAGGTTACCATAGTGCACAACCTCGGGTCCAACGACACCTTGGCCCAAGTCACCCTTGCTCCATCCGTAGGGGATGGCATGTCATTCTTACAGGACACTCCACTGAGTGGTTCCAGCGCCTCTGAGCTAGCGAGGTGGACGGCGACTGCAGCCCCCTCCACAATGGAGTTGGAGCCAGGGGAGATAGGTTACGGGATGGTTGCACTTGCGTTCAATCCTAACCCAGTCGATTTCCCGTATCCCTCAGCAGGCACTCTCACATTCTCATTCAAAGCCACATCCGATTGGGGGACGTTCCCCGGCACCCTCTCTCGCAATGCGACCGCTACTGTCTCAGTGAACATCGAGGAAATATGGTCAGCGGAGATGGTTTCTTCCGGCGTGGCCGTCGGCGACCCAGGAGAATCCATTGTCGCCAACCTAACTCTGAAGAACACTGGCAACGATGTTGCAAACTTCACATTGGGTTACGTATCAAAGACGGACTGGACGATTTCCCTAGCCTCATCAGCAGCTAACATGCTACAGTCCAAAACCAACCTTTTCCACGTATATGAAAGCGGTGGAGAATCCAACCAGGACCAGTACGAGATCGCAGTCACAGCAATCCCCCCTTCCTCGGCCAGCGCAGATGAGGTTCACGAAATTTGGGTATATGCTAATTCTTCTGAAACCGGAGAACTATTGGCATACGCACCTGCTCTCATCCGACTGACCGAGGTCGTGTCAGCCGAGTTCTACCCTACAAAATCTACAGCCGTGATCGCATCAACTGATACCCCCGACCTCTCGGAGACCAACAGGGTCGGTCAGAAGACGATTATCACGGTCCTAAACAACACGGGCAATACCAACATCACATACGACCTAACACTGGAGAATCTGTATCCGGACAAACTCGACGTCTGCTTCAACGAGGCAGGGGTTTGTGAGATGAGCACCACCCAGTTAGTCCCCCCAGGCTCACAGGGGATTGTGAGAGTCTATGCAAAGGCTAGCCTATTGGCCAGAGCTGATGTGTCACAGAGCTTCAATCTAACAGCGCACTACAACGGCACGCTTCTTTCCACAAGCGAATGGAGCGTACAAGTCGCACCCGACCACCGTATCGACTTCATCGGAAGTTCCGAATTCGAGGTCGCCCCAGGTAATTCGGTGGATATCGAGGTGACCATGATCAATAGGGGTAACCTGATGGAGACTCTCAATCTGACGGCAGACTTCGGCGATTCTAAGAACTGGGCCTACACTGTGAACGAATCCGCATTCACCATTGAGCCGGAAACAAGTCACAAGGTCATGCTGACAATCCAGCTTCCAGACCTGTACAACGAGGGAGAGATCCTAGAGGCATACGTAATTCACAACATCACACTCAGGGCAGTTAACATAACGGATCCATTCCCAACATGGCCATCTACGATTACAGTGAACGGAACCGTTCAGAGCGTCCCCCTACAAGACAGGGTAGCCATGGGAGGAGGCGTCCCAGCAGGATCGAAGGCCATTCGTGTCGAGGTCCTCCCGGTTTTCGACGTACAGTTGGTAGAGTCCCCGGAGAGGATAGCCATCGTCCCCGGCGTAGATCGGGAGGTCCACTTCGTGATGGAGAACATGGGCAACGCTCAGATGCAATTGACCGTACAGTGGGAGACCGAAGATCTGGACCTAACCATGGATAGGTTCAGCGTAGCTAACAACATCGGCTCAACCAGCCTAACCCTGGGCGTCGGTCAGACCAGCTCATTCATGTTCACGTTCAACACATTGCAATCAGACCACTGGCAAGGCGAGACTGGTTCGTTCACTCTTGTTCGGACACCCGTTGGGATCGATGTCGACCCCCAGCGAGACTCAACGCCCATCATCGTGGTCAGGGCTCAGACCGATGATGACTATCATCTAAGCTCCGACTCCGCTGGCGACCTAGGATGCGTGGGCAACCCCGACCCTAATTGCCGTCAGATAGAGATCCCATGGACAAACATCCCCTCAAGTGGCAACCCATCAGACTCGGAGAGAACCTTCACCCTGGCCATGAATGGCAAGAGGGACCCATACGACTCGGGTGCCGACCTCCCTGAAAGGCTGGTACCGTCCAGCGTATTCTCCTCGGTGCACTGGGGGATGAGCATAGACCACGACACCTCCACCGGACAGGGGATGTGCCTACTAGCCGACCAAGGCACGGGAATAGCCGCTACATCGGCAACAGTGTCTACCTGCAATTCGGCATGGGATCTGGAATCGACGACTCCGTATGACGGAGGGTCACGCGAGGGCCATGGAGGGACGATCATCATCCAGGTTATCATCCCCGACAAGAAAAACCTCGCTCCCGGTGACGGATGGGACATCTACCTCCAGTTGAGGAACCCTGAGGAGAGCACCACGACCTCCCAATTTTCCACGGACATGGTGGTAAAACTCAGGATGTCTGAATCCACAGACCCACTCATTGACAGCGTTTCATTCCGTAGCGACGGCGAAGAGGGAGACCTGACTTGGATCGATGTCAGGGTGATCAATGCAGGCAACGCAGTGATGCCATCCGAAGTCGATGTCAGGATAGACTGCGCCGGAACCCCATTCGCGACCATAACCAACCCATATTCTACTGTGACGCTGCCTTCCCTAGGACCAGGTGAAGAAGCAAACGCTTCGTGGGCCGTTCAGTTGAATCCCATCCCTTGGTTCTCATCATCAGAGACCCTTGATTGCACTGCATACTTGGTTTTCCCCTCCGTCATAATGCAACAGGGCGGTGTTTTCGGGAATGTATTGGAGAACGACAACTTCGACGCCGGCCTCTCGATCAAATCTTGGACCGCTCCGAGCGTCACTCTATCTGGAATCGGCCTCCCCTCTGCGGCCCTAGCCGCACTAGCCATCCTTTTCCTGGCGCTATCCCTGCTGAGGCAGGGGATCGACGAGGCCGAGGGACGCCTCCATGCATCCGCATATGTGGCCGCTATGGGATTCGGCGCTCTCTCCCTAACGGGGCTCTCGACATGGCTGACCATTATTTGCGCAATCGCATCAGTAGCATACGCTGCCCTTGTAGCATGGCTTTCCTCAAGCGAGCTTCAGGCCATTCATGACGACAGGAAGAAGTCCCGGATTGGGACGATGTCACTCTTGGAGGACCACGACAAGGAACAGAAAAACACCAGGAAGGAGCTAAGGGCAATAATCTCCTGTGCGCCATACGCCTTCCTGCCATTCGTACTAATTACCCCATCTCTCGCAATTGACACGGGCTCTTCCTCATTAGTCACGATAATCTCCTTCATGGCAATAGCCCCCGTTCTGGTCCACGGGATTCTGCGATTCCTAGACAGGTCATACGACACGTTGTACAGCGAGCTAGCGGACATAGAATTGAGAGCAATACGAATCAAGAAGATCCTCGGAAGGGCTGGAAACAAGCCAGGAGGTGAGTGATTGGCCAGAGAGCAAGCACCAGCAACAGGGGGCGCAGAGGCCACTCTGAAGAGGATAGACTACATCGAGGAAGAGGCGGAGAACGTCCAGTTCGCAATTTGGGCCAACAGGCCGATCAGCGCCAAGAAGATGCTCAAGTCCCTTTCCAAGGAAGTGGATGATGCAGAGGGCCAGATCATGGATCTCTACAGGGCACTCTCCTCGTTGGAGAGATCCCTAGAGGAACTAGAGCAGATGTCAGAGGGGGACCGCAACGCCTGGGACCTCACGATACTGGGGCTACAGCACCTTAGGGAGGGCAACTGGGGTGCAGCTGCCGATTGCGTGGAGGGGGCCGTCGCCTCCATGGGAAGGGACGGCTTGGAGCGCTCCCTAAACACACTGGGCAGGCATCTCAACGAGATGGGGGAGCTAAGCGACATTGAGGAAATCGCACTCACCCTGGTCAACCAGGGGAAGAAGGCTATAGATTCAGACATGCTATCGGCTGCAAAGGCCTTCGAGGATGCGATTAGCGCACTCGGACCCGTCGCAGTCAACGAGGCGACCAGCCCCTTCCTCGTGAACAGCTTCTTCCTGTCCATAGGAACGACATGGCCAGAGGGCAAGGACCACGCCCTGATGGTGATAACCATGGAGAACACAGGCGAGAACAACATCTCCACGATGAGGCTGGCGCCCCCAATACCATACGGGTGGACAGCGACACCGAAAATGTGCGAGATTCCCGAGATCCCGCCGGAGGGATTCATAGAAATCGGGATTGAGATCAGGCCATCGGGATCCTACCCCCAGACTGCGCTTCTCGGCAGCAGCCTGAACATCGCCACAGGTTATCATGCAGACTACGGCTCCTTGAAGGTTCAGACAAGAGTCGAAAACAGAACTCCGAATACCATGGACGGGTTACTGCTCGATCCGTGGATGCCTGAAGGCTTCGAGACCCTCAGGCTCCCCCTGATAGAGAACCTAGGCCCAGGGGACGTGATCCAGGTCCCCATCGAGGTACTGAACCTAAGGGAAGCCGTTGGAATAGGGAGCTAGTTCCGTACCCCAAACTGGAAAATCACCCTCATTTTCCAGTAATATCATAAATGATTAGCATTCACAGGGGGGCACGGGTGAACACGCAATGAGCGAAGAATACCAGACAGTAGAAAGAAACCGAGAGGAAGGCTCCATCGGTATCGGTGCGATGATCGTTTTCATCGCCCTGATACTTGTCGCAGCAGTGGCCTCGACGATCATCATCAAGACCGCCGAAGAGCTACAGCAGAACGCAGAGCAGACCAGCAGCGACACGAGAAAGGAGATTTCCGGAAAGATAAACATCATCCAGGCATTGGTGAACACCTCCGATGGCGATGACGTGGACAGCATGGTCTTCACGGCCAAGGTCGCATCCGGGTCAACGAACCTGCTTGTGAACAACATCAACTGGGTCCTGACCTGCGGTGACGCAACCACTTACGGTATGGTCGCAGCGAACCTAGGCGACGACTCCCCATGGGGAGACGAAATCGCGGACACGGTTACAGGTTCCGGAGATGCAGCAGCAGGAACATGGGAAGACGTCAATGCAGAGTCGCTAGCCGGCGCTCATCACGATGCTAGCACCGAACTCGGAGCGGGCACGGTATTCAAGTTCGACATCAACGTCGACTATGACACAACCACCACTGCCGGTGCAGGGGCCTGCGAGGACCTCTCAGGGGTCGGCCAGACCCTTCTACTCAAGATAGTAGTCGACGACGGCGGCACCACGGTGACCGAGCTCTCAATAGACTCACTCACAGCAGGGAGCACGGTGATTTGAATGGATGGAGAAGGAATGGAATCCTACAGGAGCAGGGAGGAAGGCTCCATCGGTATCGGTGCGATGATCGTTTTCATCGCCCTGATCCTAGTCGCCGCAGTGGCCTCGACGATCATCATCAAGACCGCTGAGGAGCTGCAGCAGAACGCAGAGCAGACCAGCAGCGACACCAGGCAGCAGATATCTGGTAAGGTAGCCATAGTGGACGTAATCGCGGCCACAACTGGCGCGGATATCACAGGCACCACAAACATCGCAACAATGGACGTCATCTTCAGGATATCGTCCGGTTCGACTGGGATTTACCCGCCCGACCTCAGTTACTACGTGACCTGCGAGATAAGCGCATCTGTCGGTTTGGCAGTCGACTCAGCCGCCCTCGATGCAAAGGACCTCAACACCAAGGTCGATATCGCAGACACGGTCGAACTCACAGCCGGGTCCACTTACTTCGGAACAGTCACCCTAGCATCAACTGACACCAGCGGTGACGACGCACTCACCACTGCCGATACTGACCCGGGTTGCGCAGCTATGGCAACGACCGGGAACGACCTAAACATGAGAATAGTAGTCGATGGCGGTGGGGAGACCCTCACCGAGCTCAAGGTGGACTCAGTCACCCTTGGCACATCGATGATGTGATCACAGGACCCGAGGTGCCTTACGAGGTGGGAGTATGAGGTGTTGGAATGGGTGTTCTGGACAGGTTCAAGAACTCTTCTGACTCCTCCAATGCCGACCCTGGGATGTCTTCTAGGCTTGACAAGGTAGCAAAGCTATCCGTCGAGCACGTAGATATTCCAACAGAGTTCAGGCCGACCGATCTAGAGGCGTGGCTTTTCGCACCATCCGGGACAAGGGTGGGCGTTCTGGGTGACCCTCAGGCCAGTCAGGGACAGGACAAGATACCCGAACTCGTCGACATGGTGAAGGATCGGTTCGAGAGGCTGGAGACTGCCATGGACCTCATGGAGTCCAACATCAAGATGACCGCCCAGCAGACCGCCAAGCTGGCCGCGGAGACCATATCCGCCACCACAGCCAGCTCTGGCGGCGGAGCCGCGCAGGACGTCATCCACACCGTCTCGGATGACGGTGAGGTGACAAGCAGGCCAGTCGACCCTTCGGAAGGCGGACCAGTGGCGTCACAGGGCGGCATGGCCGGCGGACCGGGTCTGCTGGACCTATACGAGGCACAGACACTCGCGGTAAACCCCTTCCTCAAGAGCGGCGAGGCAGATGCCCTGATGCATGGCCCCAGCGTCGATCCGACGAAGATAACCGCCCTCCTGCTTGACCGCTTGAGCGGGACGGACGCCCTCATCTTCCTGGGCGCAGCCTCAAAGTCGGGAGTCATCACGCCAACTGAGGGCAAGGCGCTCAGCGCCATCGTTTCCCTAGCAGAACCCGGAGAGGCATCCGAAGGAGCGCCATCAGTCGACAACAGGACGCTACTCACCTTCGCTGCCCTCATAGAGGCTTGGAGGGCCCAGGGGACTCCCTAGGGGGTAATGGGGATTGGCTGGTTCTAGCGTAGCGGCGATGGTCGTCGGCACCGTATTCATCATGATATTCGGAATGGCCACGGTATCGCTGGTCGAAAGCGTCAACGAATCCGCCAAGAACTCCGATTACGATCTGCCCGACCCAGAGGTGAACTTCGTGAGCGTAACAGACAAGGTCGAATCATCGGGACCAGTTCTAACAGTCAGCCTAGGGACCACTGCAGGAACCGGATATGCCGATGGCCCTGTGACATGCACGACTGGCGGAGCAGGAACCGGTTTGACTCTCAGCGTATCGGCCACCGATGGGGGCGTATCTTCGGTATCGATCGTGAATCCTGGGAGTGGTTACTCCATCGGGGATAACACGGTCACCATCAACGACGCCTCCTGCGGATCTGGAACAGCAACAATTGACATTGACTCCCTCCACGACCAGAACACCATAACCATCAGGAACACCGGTTCTGAAACGGTCGATCTATCCCATATCTCGATAACTCTATCTGACACCTCCCCAGTCACTCAGGGGGTGCCCTTCGTGTTTACCGACCACTACTCGGGCGGCAACCTGTATTTGTTCCCAGGGGAGGAACTCTCCACGGATGCATTCCCACTCGCCCCAGCCACTCACGGCTTCTTGATAGGAGACGATCCGGATAGGGCCTTCTTGGCTATTTACAATCACAATGACGCTGTGTCGGTAACAATTACATGAGGGGAAAATATGGCAAGCGGACCCTCTGAGATCATCCTGCTGATTGCTGGATTGATCGTAGCCGGACTGGTATCCGGGGCCCTCCTTGGGGCATGGGAGGACATGGACGCTGCAATCGACGAGAGAGGCAAGGAGGGGGCGGAGGACGTTCGAACCAGGGCCTCCATGGTGAACGACCCCAGTAACGTGGCATGGGATGACACCGAGAAGACCGCAACAGTGTACATTCAGAACTCAGGAGACACCCACCTGGACCTTGACAAGATAGGAGTCTTCATCGAAACGGTGACCCTAACGGTCGCTGTCGCCGACTCCTCAACGACATGGGTCCCCGGGCAAATAGTCCAGTTCACAGTGGACGACACCAGCGATACCCTGAGTTACACAGGGACCAACGATGTAATAATGACAATAACTGTTGTATCGACTGCTACGGGTTACGCCGGGGCATACACCGTATCGGAGGAAGTCAGACTTGTCACAATCTAAAGAGAACAACTTCGACTTCGGGGTGATTCAGGACAGCCTGGGACAGAGCATGGGAACGGCAATCCCAAACAGGGCCCTGATGCTCGTTTGCGGCGGTATTGGCTCTGGCAAGAGCATCATCGGGCAAAGGATGTCTTTCGGAATGACCGCCAATGACGTCAAGGTCGCGCTATTCACCACTGAGCTGACCACAAGGGGATGGCTAGAGCAGGTATCCAGCATCGGGTACTACATGGACAAGAGGATAGACGAGGGCAAGTTCCACTTGATATCCAGCTTCGGGGTAATAGCAGAGCCATCCGATGACAACGTCACTCTCCTGGACCTTCTAGACTCCCCAGCATCCCAGGAGGCCGAGGTCGTCATCATCGATCGAGCATCAGAGCTAATGCCAGATGAGATGTCCGGCAAGAACATACTGAGGGCACTCAGGAAGTTCACATCAGAGGGGCGAACCCTGATCCTAACAATCGACCCAGATGAGATGGACGGAGTGGTCCTCAGGGACATGAAGAATTCCGCCGAGGTCGTTCTGGACATGATGACCGCAGTCGTCGGAGGGCAGATGGTGAGGACCGTGGGAGTGACCAGGTTCCTGAGGGCTGCCGGACCGGTCACCGAGAG
>Ga0207992_1000323_pt1 | contig 25381 bp, 33 predicted proteins | sample ETN02SmetaG_FD_185788 | JGI IMG/M metagenome (GOLD analysis project Ga0207992, IMG submission 185788) | Marine microbial and viral communities from oxygen minimum zone, Eastern Pacific Ocean - ETNP2014F10-02SV255 (SPAdes) (version 2) | ecosystem: Environmental > Aquatic > Marine > Oceanic ...
GGTTCTTTACCAAAAAGTTTGAAATGATCATCAATTTCTATTGGAACTTCACGTTTTTTATCCAATGATTTGTATAGATATAGAAACTATACATAGATTATCTGAAAAAATTATGAAAATAGAATGTGGTTGTCATTGTATAAAGTGTAAAAGCACAAATCTAGAATCAAATAAAGTAGGAATTACTGAAAAAGACGGATATTTTGATATGCATCACACATGCCAAGAATGTAATACACATTTTGATCATTTAGATGGAGAGATTTTTGCTAATTGCTCAAAATGTAACTATTCTTCTAATTAGACAATGGAATTGATTCAATTGAATAACGAATTTGATTTTCAGTTGATGTTTTAGTGAATTTTTTATTTAAAGCCATTTTTGCTAATGCTTTTGAAACATCTAATGTACTTGTAGCCCATCCATATTCCCTAAGTTGTTGAACAGTTTCACCAACTGATCTTGGTGAATCAAAAAATTTGCTAGTTTCTAAAATTTTTAGTTTTGATAAAATTTCACTAGATTGAATGTACTTTGGTTCATTAAATTCAGGTTCAAATGTTTCTGCATCATCTAATGATTCCAAACCGTTATTGATATCAGTTGAAATTTGTTTGGAATCAGATTCATAAACAATTTTTGCTTGATTTTCTGGCATATATTGAGAAATATTATCAATAATTTCGCCTAATGTTTGATTATCAACATAGAAATCTCTAGAATCGACTTCAATTTCATTCTCACCTAGTTTGAGCTTTATTCGTGCCAATGAGAATTATTGGGTTAATTTTGATTTATTGAGATAGCTCTAATGAGATTTAAGATTAAATCAAAAATTTTACACAAATAATTAGGATTTTTTATTAATTTTACCTTAAAAGAAAAAATTTTGACGTATTAACATGACATCATTAAAGAAAAAAAGTGCAGTAATTCTATTTTTGTTATTAATTGGAATCATAGGATATTCACAAATTCAATCAGTATCTCAAATATCAGTAGATCTTTATGAAAATACAATCATTAATGAAAATCAAAATGAGACAGATTATGAAATTAAATTAAAATTTGAAAACCCATCACTACTAACACTACCATCAGGTCAAACTGAATTTTTTGTTTCTTATGATGATGAAATTGTTGGAAAAGGTAATTTAGAATCTTTTACATTATATCCACTAAGTACTAGTTCAGTAGAAGGAACATTCACAGCAAATACAAGTTCAGATGAATCCAAATCAGTAAAGATTTCAGGAGTTATAAAATATGATTTGTTGGTTACATCAATAGATGTTCCATTTAATTATTATCCAAATGAGGAGCAAACAAGGAAATTTATACAATAAAATTATTTTTTGATTAATGCTTACTGTTTTTGGTTCTACAGCTCTAGATACAATTAGAACACCAACTAAAACTCTAAAAAATGTTTTAGGAGGAGCAGCAACATATGCTGCAATTTCATCAAGTAATTTTGTAAAAACAGGGTTAATTGCAGTTGTAGGAGAAGATTTTTCAAAAAAGAATCATAATATTTTGTCAAAATATCTAGATTTACAAGGATTAACCATTAGCAAAGGGAAAACATTTCGTTACGATGGAAAATATGACAATACCTTAAGCACAAGATCCACTTTAAAAACAGAATTGAATGTACTAGGAGATTTTAAGCCAATTGTACCAGATGAATATAAAAAATCACAATTTGTTTATCTTGCAAATAATGATCCAGAACAAAATACAAAATTAATTAAAGAATTTGATAATGTTAAATTTTCAATGTGTGATACCATAGATTTTTGGATATCAACAAAAAGAAGCGCAGTAATTAAAATGATAAAAAATGTTGATGCAGTTGTAATCAATGATGAAGAAGCCAAGCTGCTAACTAAAGAACATAATTTAATCAAATGTGCAAAAAAGATGAAACAGTGGGGAGCAAAATATGTTATAATTAAAAAAGGTGAACATGGTTCCTTGATGTTTTATGATGATATAGTTTTTCCTACTGCAGGATTTTCATTAGAAAATGTTGTAGACCCAACAGGTGCAGGTGATTCATTTGCAGGAGCAATGATTGGATATCTTGCCAGTAAAAAAACAACAAAAATTTCAGAAATTAAAAAAGCTGTAGTATATGGAAATGTTCTTGGATCATTTGCAGTTGAAAGATACGGTTTAGATGGGTTACTAAAAATAAAAAAAGGTGACATTGAAAAACGTATAAAATCATATGAAAAAATGATCCAATTCTAAAAAGACTTAAGTTAAATTATTTTTAAAATTAATAATATCTTGTCAGAAAAAAATGAAGATCGATTAGATGAAATTTTCAAACTTCAGAAAGGTTTGTCTGAAATTATGAAATTAGATAGATATCCCAAAGATGCTGAAGGTAGAGTGTCAGCATTATGTACTGCAATTATGCATGAGGCTGTTGAATTACAAAGGACTACAAATTGGAAATGGTGGAAAACACCTACTGAATTTAATCAAAATGAGGCTAGAGAGGAATTAATTGACATATGGCATTTTGTTGTTCAAGCATCACTAGAACTGAAATTAACCCCTGATGATATTTTAGACGAATACAAAAGAAAAAATCAAATCAATCATGATAGACAGAAAAATGGTTACTAGTCAATTTGAATTTTATTTCTAATTAATTGAAGATTTGTTTCATTAATCAAATTAACAAGAGTAATTTCTTTTTGAAAATACTGTATTTGTGAATTTGAAACAGTTAGAATCGGTTCAGGACTAGTTGAGTTAATAATTCTATTATTTTTGTCAACTCCAAATTTATGTAATTGAAATAATGAATGACCTGATTTGTGTCCCCAAACTTCCTTGCCACATACAATTATTGTTTTAATTTTTTTATTCTGATTAACATATTTTATAATTGAATCAATTCCTTTATTTTCAGTAAATAATCTTCCAGATATTGCAACATTTTCAATAATTTTAGAATTTTTTAATTCTTTTAATAGTTTGATACTAGAAAGTGTACAAACACAAATTGATGAATTGGTATTACCAATATAGAATTCTTCTGGAATAGGTAAAAGTACCTCACAAAGTTTTCCAATTGTATCACTAAGTTTATTCAAAGTATTTCAAAAATTGATTTTGATATGAATTCAATATTTTTTGTAGTCACTTTAGGATGAATTGGTAAAGAAAGAACTTTTGAAGCAGCCCACTCAGTTATTGGCAATTTTGTTTTAGATTTGTAAAATGGAGTTTTATGTACAGGTATTGGATAGTACGAGGCTGCACCTATTCCTTTTTCATTAAGTTTTTTTAAAAGAGTATTTCGTTTAGATGAAGTAATAGTATAGAGATACCAATTTACTTTTTCATGCTTTCTTTGTGTTGGTAAAGAAAGATTTGATTTTAAAAGCAATTCTGATAAAAGTTCTGCATTTTTTTGTCTAGCTTGTAAAAATTTTGGTAATTTTTTCATTTGTATTTTTGCAATTGCTGCATTGATTTCAGGTAATCTCAAATTAAGTCCAAGTATTCTAGTATCATAACCTTTTACCATTCCATGATTTCTAATCATAAGTAATTTATCTCGTAATTTTTTGCTGTTGGTAACAATAAATCCTCCTTCACCTGCAGTCATAACTTTTGCAGGATACATACTGTAACATCCCATTTCAAAAAATGTTCCTGTATGTTTATTTTTAAAAGTGGATCCAAGTGATTGAGCTGAATCTTCTATAATTGGAATGTTGAATTTTTTTGCAATCTCAGAAATCTTATCCAAATAAGCAACATTTCCATATAGGTGTACAGGAACAATTGCTTTAGTTTTTTTTGTAATTTTTTTCTGAAGTTGATCTGGATCCATTGTAAAATTATCTTTTAAAATATCAACAAAGATAGGTTTTGCACCAGTAGATAGTACAGAATTTGCAGTAGCAACAAAAGTAAAAGATGGAATTAAAACTTCATCGCCATGTTTGATGTCTAAAGCATACAGTGCTGCTTGTAAAGCTGCTGTTCCAGAATTTACAGCAACAGTGTATTTTGAATTAACAAATGAAGAAACTGATTTTTCAAAGTCTTGAACATATTTTCCACCTTGACTTGCTGCAGAAGTTAAAGCCCCATTTTTAAGAATGGATGTGACTACTGAGATTTCTTCCTTGCCTACAAAAGGAATGTTTATGGGTATTTTCAATAATTTTACGTAGAAGAACTACTCTATAAATCTCGTTTAGTAGGTATGAATTTTTATATTTCAAAATTTGGCAAATCATAGAATGAAACCACGACATTTAGAAAAAACTGATTCAGGTTACAAAGTCTATTTGTACATTTTTTACACTTGTGGTGCAATTATGGTTTCATCATTAGTTTTTGGTGTTTATGCTACAATGTTAGAATGGTTAGAACATGGAACATATGTTATGGGAGAAGTAATTCACAACACTACTATTCCATTTGAAAATTTTGCAAGAGTTTCAACTTGGATATTCTTTTCAACAATAATTGGATGGTATTGTTGCACTAGAATTGGTTGGAGAAGAACTGCTGGTGATAAAATTGTTGGAACTAAAATGGCCTTACTTCAATTGATGTTACTTGGATTTGCAATAATTTCTTTTTATGAAGTTTTATACAATTTTACAGTTTTAAATGCACAAATGACAGCAGGAATAGTAAATGGAGTAGTGCCAGATATTGATAAATTATTAGTAGCTTATCCAGATCCTGACCGTCCATGGAACTTGGTTTTTGCAACTAAAGTATTTCTTGCAGCATTCATAATTAGCGCACATGCATTTTATCTAAGTGTAAAACCCAGAAAAAGTTTAGATGAATAAAAATTATAAGAAATAATCTTATTTTTTGAAATAATTTCAAATAAAAATTTGATGAAATTATGTTTTATACTATTAGATACATTGTAAACTAATGGGACTATTTGGATCAAGTAAGAACGATTTAAAATGTAAAAAATGTGGAACCGTATTACCAGATTCTGAAAGATTGAAAAAACACCAAGAAAAAGCACATAACAAGAAAAAGGAAAAATGTCGAGCTTGTGGAGCTGAATTTGATTATAGTGAAGAATTAAGAAAACATAAAAAAAATTGTAAATAATATTTTAAAAAATTAAGATTTTGCAGGCCTTAATAGTGATTTTTCAATTGCTTCCAAATTTGCAATTTGGTTTTTGGAGTTTAAAGTGAGAGTTTGAATCATTTCTGAGCCTAATTGAACAGACTGTTCAGGTAGTGTTTCTAGAAATTTTTCTAATCCTTTTTTATAATTATTAATTAATTCTAATCCTTCTTCAAGTGTCATAAAAATAATAGAATTTTACCTATATTCAAAGATTCTATATGTAAAATTATTTTAAATAACTTTATAGGCTTTAATTTTAAAAGTTGATTTGATTTGGATATAATTGAAAAAGTAGATTTAATTGAAAAGCCTCCAACTGAAGAGGTTGTAACACGTGAGGAATTAACTGAATTATTTAAAACAAATTCTTCTCCAAATCATTACATTGGATTAGAAATTTCTGGTTTCTTACATTTAGGCAGTCTAATCAGTACCGGTTTTAAAATAAATGATTTTGCAAAAGCTGGAGTTAATTGTAAAATCTTTCTTGCAGATTGGCATACTCTAATCAATGATAAATTAGGAGGAGACTGGGATACAATTTCTAAGGTTTCAAAATATTACCAAGATGCCTTCAAACTAGTTTGTCCAAATGCAGAAATTGTTTTAGGATCTAAATTGTATGAGGAAAAAACAGAATATTGGTCTGAGCTTGTAAAATTTACAAAACATATGTCAATTGCTAGAACAATGCGAACGTTAACTATAATGGGTCGTTCTGAAGATGATAACAAAATAGATGTAGCTAAATTATTGTATCCAGCAATGCAAGCAGTTGATATTCATTCTTTAGATGTAGATATTGCACATGCAGGAATGGATCAAAGAAAAATTCACATGCTAGTAAGAGAAATTTTTCCTAAAATGAAATGGAAAGTTCCAGTTTCTGTTCACCATAAATTATTACCAGGACTATCAAAACCAGCAAATACTGACAATTCCCAAGTTTTAGGAAAAATGAGTAAATCAGATCCAAACTCAGGCATATTTATTCACAATACTGATAATGAAATTAAGAAAAAAATTAGTAAATCTTGGTGTGAGGAACAAAATGTTGAAAGTAATCCTGTATTAGAAATTGCAAAAAATGTAATTTTTCATGAATTTAATGAAATGAATGTTGAAAGGCCAGAAAAATATGGTGGTAATGTTTCTTATTCTAATTATAATGAACTGCATACAGATTTTGCAGAAAATAAATTACACCCAGGAGATTTAAAACAAACTGTTGGAAACTATCTAGTTAAAGTGATTAGTCCTATAAGAGAAAAACTAAATCTTAGTGATGAAATTTCTGAAGCCATCAAGAAAAGTTTCTAAACTTTTAGATTAGGATTAGTTTGTTCTTTCAAATTATATTTTGATTTGTATCCTCTTGGATTGATCATTAAATCTTTGTAAGTATATGTTGATGAGTTACCAACAATTACAGTACTTGTCATACCTAATTCCTCATCAAAATTAAGTAAATTTTCTAAATCAGTCATTACAATAGTTTCAGATTCTCTATATGCACTTTTAATTATTGCAACAGGAGTAGTAGGTTTTCTATGTTCAAGCAGAATTTTTTGAGTATCTTGTAATTGATGAATTCTTTTTTGACTTTTAGGGTTGTAAATTACAAGTACAAAATCACCTTGTGCAGCTGATTTAACACGTTTTTGAATTATCTCCCAAGGTACCATCAAATCACTCATACTAACAACAGCAAAATCTGTCATTAGTGGTGAACCAACAATTGATGCACATGAATTCAAAGCAGATACACCAGGAATAATTTCTACTTTAAGTTCATCAGAAGGATCCCAGCCTGTTGTTGCAAGAGTTTCATAAATTAATCCAGCCATGCCATAAATTCCAGGATCTCCGCTAGATACCAAGGAAACAATTTTTCCAGATTTTGCAAGATCAATACATTGATGTGCTCTTTCAACTTCTTGTGTCATAGCATATCGATGAATAGTTTTTCCTCCTATCAGATCTTGTACTAAATTAACATAAGTTTCGTATCCAACAATTGTATCACTTTCAGAAATTACTTCTTTTGCTCGAAATGTCATATGATCATGATGTCCAGGACCAACACCGACAATGTAGAGTTTACCAGTCAATTAAAAATAATTTTTTTTCAACTAATTTATCCGTTTAGTGATATTTTTATTGAAATGGATCAACTATTGGAGAATTAATGATGTATTCACTATTTGATGGACGTGCAATACTAACTGTAATTTGATCATCATTATGAAATGAATCAATATCAGATTTTGTTTGTAGAATTTGTGCTATTTTAGGATCATGCCATTCTACAAGATATATTTTTGAGATCGGATTATAATTTTCTTCATCTGAAGAAAAATTGAAAATTTCTGGTTGAAAATCTAAAGAACCAGATCCTATAATTCCATTTTTGAATTGGTATTGTTCAATTATAGACGAATGAGTTAATAGATCTGACATTGATTGAGAATGCTTCACACCCATTAATTTTGATGGTCCAATAGGAGTTACATCAGTAATAATATAGTAAATTGTTTTTCCAGTTGAATCCCAGCTTCTATGTGCAACAAAAGTTACAATCAATTCATCTTCATTAATTTCAGTAATTTGACCCCCAGAAAATGACATTTTGTTACTGATTTGTTTATCAGAGCGTTCAGTCATTTGTCCACCTGACCACTTTATTTGAGGAGTATTTACGACTACATTTGTTTCATTAAATTTGATTCTACCAGATTGTTCAGCATCAATAATATCAGCAGCTGATTCAAAAATAATTTCTTTTTGACCAGATTTCCATGTAACTTCAATTATAGATCCTAATGGAGTGTAACTAGATTGTTCTGGAGTATCAGAAAAAATATCAGTTTGAAATCCAAAAATTCCATCTCCTTTAATTCCATTTTTAAAAAGAAAAATTTTTTGTAAATTATTTTCTGGAATATTTTTAAGTGATTTTGATAATTGAATATTCAATTCTTGTTTTTCTGAAATAATATCAACATAATCTTTATCACTTGCATCAGTAATTATGTAAAAAATTTCATTTCCATTATGCATTCCTTTGTACATTGGAAGTTCCATAGAAACATTAGTTCGTGAAAGTAATAATGAAGGATCCTCTTTTTGAAATTCAAGTTTTTGTTCAAGCACTTGGGTTGGTTGTCCACGAATCCAACCATCAACACTTACAGTTGTAGTAAATTCTTTTGAGTTTGCTGAATGTAATGCAACTCCTGCTCCTGTAAATTCAATTGACCCTGATTTTTTTTCTGGATTTAGTAAAGATAAACCATAAATTTTACTTTCGTTGACAGCCCATGTTTCTTGTCCATTTACATCATTTTGATTAATTTCATGTAAAATAATTACATTAACTAATTCACTAGAAGTAAATGTCATAGAACCATCATAGATTGTACCCTCATTTGGGGATAAAACAAGAGCCAATTGGTGATCCTCATGACCTAAGCCAGGATCTTGAGAAGAAGTGATTGTTTGAGTGAAATGAACTTTTTTTGTAGATCCTGCATCAACATATTGATCTGAAAAAGTTGAAACTGAAACAATTCCAGTAGCAAAAATTCCAATTATCAAAATAATAATTATTTTTTTCAATAATTTTGACTAATTTTATTACTTTAAATGATTTGTCTTAATTGATTTTGTCTAGTGTAAATGCATTATGAATTGCACGTACAGCAGTATTTGTATCAGAGTTTTTTACAACTAATGCAAGATTAAGTTCGGATGATCCTTGAGTAATCATAGACACATTTACTTTATTTTTTTCAATTGCTGCAAAGACTTTAGATGCAACACCGATTGTTCCTCGCATTCCTGAACCAATTAATGCTATAATTGAAACTCCTGTAGTGACTTCTAATTTTTTGATGATTTTACCTAATAGATCCATTTCTAAAACACTAACAGCTTTGTTAAGATCAGAATTTTTTACTACAATTGTAATACTAGATTCAGAAGGATTTTGAGAAATCATCATTACATTAATTCCAGCGTTTGCTAAAGTGGCAAATATTTTTGCTGCAGTTCCTGGTGTTCCAATCATACTTCCACCTTGTATATCGATTAATCCATTATTACGAATATTACTAACACATTTTACAGTATTTTTTACAGATGGAGAGGGCGAAGAAGTAACTAAAGTTCCTTCATTTTTTGCATTAAATGAATTTCTTATTTTCATTGGTATTTTTTTTGCTAAAAGTGGTTCAAATGTTCTTGGATGAATTTGTTTTGCTCCAAACAAAGCCATTTCAATTGCTTCAGTATATGATACTTCTTTGAGTAATTTTGCATTTTTTACAATTTTTGGATCTGCTGTCATTAATCCATCAACATCACTCATTAACCAAATTTCATCAGCTTTTAAGCAAGAACCAATTATTGTAGCTGAATAATCAGAACCACCTCTACCAAATGTTGTAGTGTGTCCATGTTGATCTGCACCTGAAAATCCGCCTACTACAGGAATAGTTTTTTTAGAAAATAATCCATCAATACTTTTTGAAACTCTTAATCTTGTTGTATCCATTAGTGGTTTTGATTCACTAAAATTAGAGTCAGTCACGATACCTACTTCTTTTCCAGTTAATGGAATAGATTTTTTTCCTAAATCATTTATTGCAGCTGCAAGTAATTTTCCAGAAAATCTTTCACCAAATGAAATTAAATAATCCATTGATCTAGATGTTACTTCTCCTAACAATACTAATCCATCTATCAATGCAACAAGTTCTTTAAAATCATCATTTAATTTAATTAATAATTTTTTTTGAATTTCAGATTTTTTGATTGTTTGTTTTGCTAATTGTTTATGTCTATTGGTTATTTTTGATGCAAGTTGCTCTGCTTTAGATTTATTTTCTTTTTTGATAGATTCAGATATTTCAATTAAATCATCTGTTGTTCCACTTGTTGCTGAACAGACTATTACAAGTTGATTTTTTTTGGATAATGAAATTACATGTTTGGCAACTGATTGAATATCTTTTGTGTTAGATATTGAGGTTCCACCGTATTTTATAACAAGTTTCAAGTTAAACTATCTGAATTATTCAATGTTTAAATGCTTTAACTTTCCACGCGTGGAGCAAGATAAAAGTGGATTCTTCCTATATTTGCAACTTTAAACTCAATTCTAAGTGGTTTTGCACTAGAAAATTCACATGTGATAAATCCAGCATTACTGCCTACAGCTTTAACTACTGGATTGAGATATTCAAGGCTGTAAGTACCTTCACTATCAGATTTTGAAGAGATTTCTTCAATATCATCAGCATCTTTATCAAGATCAATTATTACTTCACCAGAATCTCCCTTTCCAGAAAAATTACCTTTTGAATCAGATGTATTGATTGTTAAGTAATCAGAAACAACTTGCACATCACCAAGAATTTTATCGAATTTTGATGAAGTTAAAATAATTTTTGAGTCATAAGGAATTTTTGGTAATGGTGTATCAGTTGCTGAACTTTCAATAAGACGAATTTTGTATTTTTTATTTTTTCCAACTGTTACAAGTAACATATTTTCTTCAGAAATACTGATTTCTATGCTATCTTTTTTATCTGCACGTTTGATTAGTTTTGAAAATTCATCTATTCTAACTCCAAATTTAATATCACTGTCACATTCATATTTTTCAAATGCTGAATTTGGCCAAGATATATCAATTAAAGCAACATGAGAAGGATCCATTCCTCTAAAAGAAATTCCTTCTGCTGTTGCAACAAAAGTTGCTTCTTCAACTAAAGTGGATATTGCAGAGATGATAGCTTTTAGATCATCTGAACCATTTGTTTTAGCTCCAAAAGTCAATTTAATTTTCTTGGCTATAAGTTCCAGTTAAACCTTATGTGTAATCACGCCAGGTATATTTGCACTTTGTGCAACGATAGAATCTAGTAGTCGGTTCATCAGCACTTCTAGTTTGAAACATCCAAGCTACTGCTTCATCATGACCACATTTTTCACAATCAATTTTTACTGTAGGATTAGTTTCTTCACCTTCATCACCTTCAAAAGCGAGTAGTGAAAAATCAGGTTCTTCTTTAGTAACAATTTTTTTCTTTTGTGTTATTTTTTCTCCATCAACGTAATCACATTTAGGACATTCTAAACCTGATTCACCTTTTTTTAGTTTAACCTCACATTTGGGGCAAAATTTCAATTTAATTTACCCTAATTTTGAAGTAAATAATTCTTTGAACTCATCAGCCATCTTTATTGCAGATTCTGCTGATTTTTTAACCTCAGTTAATGGTTTTGAACTAGAATTAATTCTCATCCAACACTCATTAGTTAATGGGTGTTTGACAATTACACCTGCAAAATCAACATTTGAGGCCTTTAGTAGTTCGTGTTGAATAATGTATAATACTCCAATATCAGTTTCTGTGACAGAAATACTGATTTCTTTGGGTTCTGAACTGATTACTTCTGCATTCATGTATTCAGAAAAAGCACTTATTGCGGATATAAATCATATGAACTATAGCATGACAGAAAGCAAAATTTCACAAATAACACTAGAAAAATCCAAAGAAGAGTACTCTTCAGATGAAAATATTGAGGTAAATGTCCAATTTTCAATTGAAGGAGGCCTTAGAGATGCATTCAATGAAGCAAATTGGACTAAAGCATACAATAACAATGATGTTTCAATGAAACTCAAATATGGTGTAAAATTGACATCTGGTGGTTTCAGAAAGAAGGAATTAGGAAGAACTATTGATTCTTATCGAAAAGCTGCTATTTTTTGGACTAGAAATCCAAAATTAGTTAATCCAATGAAAGATAGAAGAATTTGGGTTCAAATTGCAAAAAACTTTGAACCATTTATCAGACTAAGTGAAGAAGAAGTTAGAGAAGAATTCTTAGACTTTAATGAAAAGTTTGTATTCAAAGCATCTGATTTAGGAAAAGGTAAACACAAGATAGGAGCTGAAGTATTTTCATCATGGCAAAAACATGATTTTACTGAACCAGGCAATATCAAAAATAATTCTAATGAAATAGAAGTTGTAATCAATTAGGATATAAGGAACTTTTTTCTTGGATTAACAATGGCAAAATATGACGGTCTATTAGGACAACCAATTCTTGAAGTCGAAGAACCTGATAAAGAAGGTGGAATAACTTTCATCTTTAAAGATAACAGGTTTATGTTTATCAAAGCAGTTGATGGAAAAATTGAAACCGTGTCAATTCCAGAATAGGTGATTATGAATGGAAAAATTTGATAAACTCAAAATGTTGGAATTGGTAAAAGTTGAAGATCCAGATGCTGAAGGTGGATTGACTTTACATTTTCAAGAAAACATTACGTTGAAAATTAAAAACGTTGATGGAAAATTAGTTTCAGAATTTGTATAACTAATTTCTCACATATTTTTCATAATAGCTTATTGCTAATTCTTGTACATCTGATTGAATAGATCCAGGTCTTTCTTTTCTAATTTTTTCGATTGCTTCTTTAGCTGAAAAATTTTTATATTTTATAAAATAGCATGCAAGAATTGTTCCAGCCCTTCCTAATCCTGCAGCACAATGAACCATCACTGATTGATTATCTTTTATTTGATTTTGAATAAACTCAACTGCAGAATCTATTCCTTCCATATCAGGAGCATGAAAATCAGCTGTTGGAACATGTAGATAATCAATTTTATTAGTCCATTCATCTGGTAGAGGGTTTTCAGTCATAGTAACAATAGATTTTACGCCTTGAGTTAGAAGCCAATCAAATTCATGAAGGGATGTAGGTATTCCTGAACCAGCCAATTTTTCTTCAATTAACCAAGAAAAATTCGTAGGTTTTTTTGTAATTTTTCCATGAACTTTTCTCCAAATATTACCGGGTTTACTCATACTATTACTGATCAATATACTATATTTTTAGCATTACGAAAATATCAAAAATAATTTATTTTAAAAAAATTAAAAAATAAAATCAATTTTAAAATTATGAAAAGTTAAATACTGTTTTATCAAAATTATGATGTGCCTACTGCTTATGTATTATTGAATTCAGATTTAGGTACTGATGTTTCAATAATTACTGAAATAAAACAAATTCTTACTGATGAAAATGTAGAATATGAAGTAAGGGGAGTTTATGGAGTATATGATATTGTTTTAAAAATTTCATCAGATGATGCAGAGAAATTGAGAGGAATAATTACAAATAAAATTAGAAAAATTAGTAAAGTTCAATCAACACTTACTATGATGGTTATTGAAGAACAAGAAAATCTATAGTTTTTTAATTTCATCAATTACTTTTAGCATATCTGATTCATTGTTAAAAAAATGAGGCGATACACGAATAATCTTTTTTTCCATTATTTCTCTAACTGCTAAAATAATATTTTGTTTTTCTAGTTTTTCCACAATCTTTTCTGGATCAAAATTCTTGATGTTAAATGAGACAATACTGGTTCGTTTATCTGGATCCTCTGGACCGTATAAAACAACATTAGGGATTTTCATTAATTCATCTCTAAAAATATTAGATAAATTTTGATTTTTTTTGCGAATATTTTCCATGCCAAAATTTAACAGATATTTTACTGAGGATTCTAATCCAACAATTCCAACATAATTTCTAAAACCAGTTTGAAACTTTTCAGGTAAATCCTTAAAAATTAAATTATTATCATTTTCAATAATTGCAGATTCACCGCCAATAGTTTTTGGGGCTAATAATTCACTTGATTCCTTTTTACAATAAAATAAACCCGTTCCCATTGGTCCACATAACCATTTAGATCCATTAAATGACATAAAATCACATCCTAATTTTGAGACATCATGTGTACCAATACATCCGATTGTTTGTGCACTATCAATAAAAAATGGGATTTCTTTTTTTAGTGTAGTAGAAATTTTTTCTACAGGTAAAATAGAGCCAGTATTATACAAAGCATGACTTAGAGCTAATAATTTTGTATTATTATCTACATTTAATTTTAAATCATCTAATTTGAAAAATCCATTTGAATCAATTGGAAGATTTCTAACTGAAATTTTATTTTTTAATTTAATCCATGGATAAAAATTAGAATGATGTTCATGAGTCATTCCTCTAATTATGATATTAGAGGAATCATCAAAGGATAAACCATTTGCAACAATATTAATTCCATCAGTAGTACTTTGAGTCAAAATTACTTCTTCAGGTTTGCAACAAATTATTTTAGCAATAATTTTTCTTACATTATTGAGTTTTTCTTCAATTAATGATGCTGAATCGTTAGAATCAGGTCCAAGAGAATTATATGAAATTAGAAAATCATTCATTGCATTAATGCTCTGAGAAGGCATTAAAGAAACAGATGCATTATTCAAATAGATTTTGTTTGATACCGGAAAATCATCAGAAATATCTTTTGACATCAAATTCATTATTATATCTGTAAAATCCTACTTCTGTGTTGGATAAAAATCCTGAGATAAATCTAAATGATGATCTTAGACATATTAAAAATGAATTTAGAAATAATGTACCTAGTCTAGTTTTATGTTCAAATTCATTTCACAAAATTGAATTTTTGGATAAATTAATTTTTTCCATAAAAAATCCAATAATTTTTGTAGATATGGATTTGTTATATTCTGGATATATTGAGTCAAAAATGATTAAAGAAAAAGAAAATTTAGAAATTTTTAGACCAAATAAGCTTGATTGGAAAGAAAGATTGTCAGAAATTATTTGTAAAATTTCAGAAAAAGAATTTTTTATTATAATTGATTCATTTAATGGAATTTACAATTTATTTGATGATTTAGAATCTGCCAGATTTGTTAATTCATGTTTAATGCTACTTTCATCATTAAGTAAACAAAGTGATTGTACAGTTGTAGTGACTGGAATGGCCAAAAATAAAGACAATTCCGAATGGATTTTATCGCCAGGTGGTAAACACGTCATGAAATTATCTGAAATAAATCTATATTTTTTAAAAAAAATTCAAAATGAACTGACAATTAGAATTATTGGTAACGATCATAACAGATCAAAAAAAAGTAAAGCGATCTAGATCAAACGCCGTTATAAAATTTGAAACGCCGTTATAGGTCAAAAAATCTAGGTAAATTATATTAAGCACGAATCTCGATTTAATTTTGTTATGCCAGTAGGAATTATTCCAGACATAAGTGAACAAATGTGTATCGGATGCGCACTCTGTGTAGAAATCTGTACAACACTTGGTCCTGATGTCCTTAGAGTAAAACCAGTTGAAGGCTGGAAAAGAGGTAAAGCATTTGTTTTCTACCCAGAGAGATGTATTACTGATGGTGCATGCATCGGTGTATGCCCAACAAAAGCAATCTTTTGGATGAGACCAATGGACTTTACAGTCGGACAACCAGTCCCATTACATAAAGACTCAGTCTTCGTCAAAGGTTGGACTGAATTAATCGATTAGATTAGTTCTACAATTTTTAATTTCTTTTTATTATTTTCAATCAAGTCTACTTGTATCGAATCTAATTTTTAGAAAATTTGAATTTTGATTTCCAATTTGAAGTTGATTTCTTAGTTGGTTTTTTTGATAGATTATCCAACATGTCATAGGTAATAGTAAATCCATTTCCTACCATAGTAGCATCTTTATTGTAATTTTCTTTATGTTGAACAAATTCATCAGCCAAATCTTTAATTTTTTTAGTTTTAAGATCAAACAATCTAATTTTTTTACCATTTTCTAATTCAATTATGGCATCTCCACTTAGTCCTTGAATAGAAAAAGTTTCAAAAAATCTAATTGTACCATTTTTTTTTAATTTAATTACACAATCATATGTTAATTTGCTTCCATAAAATAAAATTTCGCGTGCAGAAAGAATTGCATCCTCTTCAACATTTAAAACAATAATTGAATCTGCTACAAGAGATACAGTGTTTACAACATTTTCAGCAACAATTTTTCCTTCTGGTGCAGAAATAGTTGTTCTATGTTCTTGAATTTGAAAAACTCCAACTCTACCTTCTTTATCCTCAACTCTAAATTTTCTACCATAAATATTACCTACAACAACATTTCCATTATCTACAATAATTTCTGCACCATTTTCAATTTTATATTTATTTTCTAATGGTTCAATAAATTTAAAATCACCTTTCATTAAATGGATATTTGTTTTATACTCTTGAGTCCAAGAAGGGCTAGTGATACTTCCTTGCATAATTATAGGTCCATCATAAGTTAAACTTCCAGCCATAAAATTACCTTTAATTGATAAGGTACCAGTTGCTTTTCTTTCTAGTTCAATTTCACCAAGAGTTTTTGAACCAAATAATCTAGTAGCAGTTACGTTTGAACGATTTAAAGCTGATGCCCATTCTTCAGCAGTTTTCATTTCCTTAGATAATTCTTGACCTAAAATCTGATTTTTTCTTCTAACATCTTCTTCACTTTCATCAGAATAAACTCTAGAATTTTTTATCTTCTCAATATCCGTGTCGGGATATTTTTTTCCAATTTTTAGATCGTCGTATGCCTGTTTGATTTTAATAAATTGTTCATTTTCTCCACCTCGATCTGAGTGGAATTGTAAAGCCAATCTTCTAAATGCATCTCTAATGTCTTTTTCAGTAGTTCCTTCTACAATACCTAAAATATCATAATTAGATTCTACCATTTTTTATCAACCTAGTTAGGATCTGTAATCATTTTCCTATACTTGTAGTTTTTCACATTACAACATATCAATGATTTGGAAATTATATAAAAAATACTCGTAGAGTTAATTTTTTCTTGTTTTTAACAAAGCAATAATTGCTATTATAATACCAATAATTGCAATTGGCAATACTACTACATATGCTCCATCTATTTCATTCTGTTTTTCATCATTAGAATTTTCTAGAGTTTTAATGGTATTTTCTAATGAAGTAATTCTTTGTTCAAGTTTTGAATTATCATCAATTACTTCAGTTAAAGCTAAATCAGCAGATTGAGGAAATTCAATATATGATCTTTCTGCAATTGGTGGAGGATGCATAGATAAATTGACAGGTGTTTCTAATATTTTCCCAATTAGATTTGCCTGAAAATATCCTGATACAGTAGGAGTAATGAAGGCATAATATTTTCCTGGAATATCATGATCTGCTACAAAAGGTAGAGTAATTGTTTGAGTTTTATCATATACAAATTGAATTTTTAATAATTTTCTTAATCCTTCAATACCATTTTTAAATTCTTGAGAATTTGCACATTCTAGAGGAATTGGAATGTCAGGACATGCTTCTAACGGACTAACATACAATTCAAGTCCATTGGTCTCACCCGACATAACAGGTTCATTCATCCAACCAATTTCTACACGATATTCTCCAACTGCATCAACTGTATGTCCATATGCAATTCCAGCAAAACTAGGAATAACTAGTAATGAAAGTAAAAGAAATTTGTAATTCATAATAAAAAATTAAAATCTAATTTTAAAAATGTTATTTTTGAGATTTGTACCACTAAGCATCTGCATACATAGAAACTTCCCAAGCAGTAGGAGTTTGTGCAAATGCAGTATATTCCTTATATTTTAACTCAGAATAAGTTTCAAGAAAGTCTTTTGTAAAAACTTCTTCTAAAAAGTTAGAATCACTATTTAGAGCATCTAGTGAACCTTTTAGTGATACAGGTAATGCACCAATATTATATTCTCTTTTCTTTTCTGGAGAAAGTTTGTAAACATTTTCTTCAATAGGATCTCCAGGATCAATTTTATTTTTTATTCCGTCAAGACCTGCTAAAAGTAATGCAGCTTCTAATAGATAGATATTTGCAGTAGGATCAGGTACACGATATTCAATTCTTTTACTTTTTTCTTGATTTCTATTATACATTGGAATCCTTATTGCTGTTGAACGATTTGCTAATCCCCAACAAACATTGACTGGTGCCTCAAATCCAGGAACAAGTCTTTTGTAAGAATTAGTTGTAGGATTTGAAATAGCACAAAGTGCTGATGCATGACTAAGTATTCCACCGACATAATATCTACCAGTTTGACTCATTTGAGCAACTTCATCATCATGATCATACATTGCATTCGTATTATCTTTCCATAAACTCTGATGTGTATGCATAGCTGATGCATTATCACCAAAAATTGGTTTTGGCATAAAAGTTGCAACTTTATTTTTTCTTTTAGCTTTAACTTTAACTAAATTTTTTACTGTAATGACGTTATCAGCCATTCCAATCATTTCATCATAAACTAAATTAATTTCACATTGACCTGAAGTTGCAACTTCATGATGTTCTGCTTCAATTTTTATTCCAAAATAATTATACAAATCATCACATACATCTTTTCTGAATCCTTCAAGTGTATCCTTTGGTTGTGATGGATAATATCCTTCTTTGATATCTATAGCAGTACTGACATTTCCTTTAGCCCATGGTGATTCTTTAGATTCAATAGAATAACCTGAACCACCACCTGAATGGGTTGCAGCATATGGTGATGGATAAACATTGATTGAATCAAAAACAAAGAATTCAATTTCAGGACCCCAATTTGTGTGAGTAAATCCAAATTCTCCAAGTTTTTGAGCGGACTTGTGTGCAATTCCTCTAGAATCTCTATTGTATCGATCTTCTTTGTTGGTACTACCATCATAAAGATCACAAAAGATTCTTGCATTTTTTCTATGTCCTGGATCATAATCATTTGGTAAAATTTTAAATGAATTTGGATCAGGCATTAAAATCATATCAGAATTATTAACAGATTTGAATCCAACAATTGAACTGGCATCTAGTTTTTCAAGACCATTTACAAAACTAGTTTCATCAACTGCATAACTAGGCATTCCAACATTATGAAGTTCACCAAAAATATCTACAAACCAAAAATCAATGAAAGAGATTTTTTCATCTTCAATAGTTTGTAGTACTTGTTTTGAATCCAATTATTCTATTTTAAAAATTATTTTACTAATATTATCTAGTAAGATAGAATTGGCAATCGAGTCAGGTAAATTTTATGGTAATTAGTCTCAATTTAGTTTAGTTTTTTGAAAGTCATTCATTTCGTTTTCAAAAAAGAACTTTTCATCAGATATGGGCTTTAAATCATCTAACCAAATTGCATTCTCATCATATTTTGCAAAAAATGGAATATCAACCCAATCAGGATTTCGGCCTTGAATAAATCTCAAAACTATTACTTTTTCATTATTTACAGTTGTAGTTCCCATTACGTGGACTTTACCAGGTGTAGCAGACATACTTGGTCCACGAACAGTTCTAGCTATTCCACTTACTGAAGAATATGCTTTTTTGTAAATTTCATGTGCTTTAACTAAAGAAATTCCAAAGTAATGTTGAGCACCTGTATCTCTTACTACAAACATGTAGTATGGTATACAACCTAATTCAACTTGTTTTGTCCACATTTTTGCCCACATTTCTGCATCATCGTTGATATGTGTTAAAAGCGGTGATTGAGTTCTAATTTGAGCACCTGTTTTCCTAACTTCTTTAATTGCATTTTTTACAGCATCAGTAGATAATTCATTTAGATGATTAAAATGAGCCATGAATGCAAGATGTAACCCACTATCAGTGATTTTCTTAAAAATATCTAACATTTCTTGAGAATCTGAATCTGTTAAAAATTTGTAAGGCCAATATGCTAGTGCTTTTGTTCCAATTCTAATAGTTTTAAGATTTGGAAGATTTGCTTCAATTAAAGTATCAATGTATTTTGAGAAAATTTTTGCTTTCATGATCATTGGATCACCACCAGTAAATAGTACATCAGTAATTTCAGGATGTTCTCTAACATATTGAACTAGTTGTTCGCCTTCTTGCATTGCAAATTTCATTTCATCCATACCAACAAATTGTGGCCATCTAAAACAGAAACTACAATATGCATGACATGTTTGACTTTGACTAGGGAAAAAAAGACAAGTTTCCTTGTATTTGTGTTGCATGCCATAGAGTTTAGTTCCATCTTTTAATGTTGGAACATTAAGTTCCATTTGACCTGCTGGGTGTGGATTTAATTGTAAACGAATTTCATTTGCAATGGTTGCTATTTCTTTTTTATCAGCATTATTTTTTAATGCAGTAGCCATTTTTTCATAATGCTCAGGTTTCAACATTCCTTTTTGAGGAAATGTTAAAACAAAAATTGGATCGTTTGGAATATTATTCCAATCAATTAATTGTTCAACGACATAATTATTTGCTTTAAATGGTAATACATTTCCTACAACTTCCATCTCAAATTGTTTTTCTTCAGAAAGTTGTTGAATTTGTGGAAGTTGACGAAAATTTGATAATGTGTATGATTTCATAGAAGGAATATCTTTCCAAATTGATTTTTGATAGGTCATTTTAAGACTAGTACTGAAACCCTTGTTAAATGTTGCAGCAATTTTAGGCACGAAATAATGAGCGATATTGAATGATTTTTTTATAATAATGCTGATCGCTTAACATTTTATTCTAGAAAATAGAACAAAGGAGGAAGACAAATTATGAGCGAAGGCGATATTTCACAAATTTCTGTTGGCGAATTTGAAACTGTTTCACAGTTATTGGCATCTTCAGAATCACTTCAATTAGCATTTATCATCATGATAGTTGGAATAATTGCAATTGCTGCTGCATATAGAAAATTTTCATCATTAATTAAATCAAAAAAAATTTTTTACACTAGACCACATTTATCAAAATTTGTTCAAAATGCAGTATTACCATTTTTTGCAATTGCATTAATTTCATCTACAAATGCATATATTCAAACTTCAGAATTATTTGAAAATGATTCCAATTCATTAACAATGGAATTAACTCCAGAAGAAACTTTTGCAAAAATTCTCAATACTTTTAATATTTTAGTTATAGGATATACTGTTTCTCATTTAATACCTATTATGCTTACAAAACGTGACAAATCAATTCTTGAGAAACAAGATTTTGGTATGTGGTATGATATGCAAGGTTTTTCTGATGATAATGATCTTTTTCATAAATTATACAAGTGGGTTCCACCAACAGTTACACCAGAAGATTTTACAGATGAAGAATTTAAAAAATTATGTAAAACAAAGGAAGGAATTATTCAATTAGAGCAATATCGTAATTCAAAGGGAAATCCTATTGGAAGTTACGAAAAATTAATTACTAATCCATTTCAAAAATGGAAAGAATCTGAAAGGGCAAAATATTTGAAATATTTTAACAATTGTGTTACTGGAAATAATCAATCAGGAAGAAAATTAAAACCAGGAACAAAACCTGATGAAATATTTGCAATTGACATATGGAGAGAAGAAAAGAGAATTAATGGCTTTGAACCATTAATTCCTAGTAATAGGCCACCTGGATATGCACGGAAGAAAAGAGAAGGAATTCCCAAATCGTTTAAACAAATTTTGCCAGTAGGGATTTTTCTTGCAACAATTTTAGGAGTTGTATCTTGGTGGGGAGTAGATTTGTTTGTGTTAGCAACAGCTACAGGCGGTTTAGCAATTGGTATCGGTTTAGCACTACAAGAAACGATGCAGAATTATTTTGCCTACTTGATGATTAGAAAAGACAATATTTTCAAAGAAGGAGAAAGAGTTCAATTAGAATCTGGTTATAATGGAATTGTTCATAAAATAACACCTAGAGTTACATATGTCAGAGATGCATTACATGAGTCAGTAGCAATAATTCCTACAAGACAGTTGGTTACAGCACAAATTATCAATTATACAAAAGAAAACAAGCTAGTTCCAGCACTAGTTACAGTTGGTGTTTCATATCTTAATGATCCAAAGCAGGTGGCAGCAATTTTAGTTAAAATTGGAAAACGGGGTATGAATGAAATTAAAGATGTTAAAGGAAGACACCTAGTTCGACAAAATAGATGTCCATATTTGGATGAAAATAAATCAAGTTGTGGTTGTGATAAGGACTTACATGTAGATATATCTCAACCAGTTGTACGATTTAATCAATTCAATGATTCTGCTTTGGATTTTTCAATGTGGTTATACGTAAAAGATTATGGTTCACAATTTAAGACAAAAACAGATCTAAGAATGATTATGTATGAAGAATTTAAAAAATATGATATTAGAATTCCATGGCCAATTAGAACTGTCTATCAAGGAGATGAAAAGAAGGAACAAATAGAAATTGATGAAAAAGATGAGTTCAGAAATAAAGTAATTGATGAATATGGATTAGGTGATTTAGGTCGTGGAGAAGGCGACGAATAAGAAAAATTTCTCAAAACTTAAGAATCCCTTCAAATCATATTTTCTTATTGAGTCAAATATCAGTTATTTCAGGAAAAACTTCAGAAGATTTAGCAAAGAGAATTGCTAAAAAAATTAAGGCAAATCTGGTTAAATCAGAAATTAAAATATTTCCTGATGGGGAAAGTAAAATTACTTTAATTGGAAAAATTTCAAAAAAGAGATCAATTGTCATACAATCAATATTTCCACCAGTAGATTCCAATTTGGTTCATACATTATCGCTAATCACAAAAGCAAAAGAAAATTCATCTCAAGTGGATGTTGTTATTCCATATATGGGATATGCTAGACAAGATAGAGAATTTTTACCAGGTGAAATTGTAACAATGAAAGTACTTGCAAAATTATTCAAAGGAGCAGGAGCATCAAAAATAATTGCAGTGGATATTCACAGTTTAATGGGATTGAAATATTTTAGTATCAAAACAAAAAATGTGACTGCAATTCCAGATCTTGTAAAATATTTTAAAAAATTGAGGCTAAAAAATCCATTAATTGTATCACCTGATCAAGGTGGCAAAGAAAGAGCAAAAGAATTTGCAAAAGAATTAGATTCCAATTACATAGCATTAGAAAAAATAAGAGATAGAAAAACGGGTAAAGTAAAAATTAAGACTAAGAATTTGTCTGAAGTTGAAAATAGAGATTTAATTTTAGTTGACGATATGATTAGTACTGGAGGCAGTATAATCAAAGCAACACAATTTCTTAAGAAACAAAAATCTAAAAGAATCTATGTTGCATGTACACATGCATTATTAATGAATAATGCAGAAAAGAAAATCAGAAAAGCTGGAGTAACAAGTATTATTAGTACAAATACAATTCCAGGTAAAACATCAAAAGTAGATATTTCAAATACTATTGCAAAGGCAATAATGTAATGCCAGAAAGTTTTTTTATTTTATCAAAAGATTATTTAGAACTTGCAATTGATGAAATTTCTACAATAACAAAAACGTTTGATCGATTTGCTAAAATAAAAATTATTTCAAATTTAATAGTTGTTCAATCAAAAACTAATTGGAAAGAAATTTCTGAACGTGCTACATTTGTTAAAACATCTGGACAAATATTAAGAAAAATGTCAGGACTTTTTTTAGATGAAGAAAATTTTCAAGTATTAAAAAATACACAAAGTTTTGTATGTAGAGTTATTAATCTGTCATCAAATCAATTAGATGTATTAGAATTAGAAAAATCTATGGGGGATATGATATCAAAATTCACACAAGCAAAAGTGAATTTGAAAAATCCGGAAATTACAGTATATTTAATTTTCACAAACACAGAAAATTTTTTTGGTTTTTCAGAAAAAAATGAGGGCAAAAAACGACCTAAAAAATCAAAGAAATATCCTCTTGAACTAGATTGGAAATTAACAAAAGTAATGATAAATTTAACAGGATTAAAAAAAGGACAAACTGTATGTGATCCATTTTGTGGTACAGGCACAACATTACTTGAATCTGAGTCTATGGGCATTAACGCTATAGGAATTGATTTTGATGAAAAAATGTGCAAGTTGACAAGAGAAAATCTTGGATTAAATAATTATAATTCCAAAGTTTTAAAATCTGATTTTCAAGAATTGGTGAAAATTTCAAATAATTTTGATGCAATTGTAACTGATTTGCCATATGGGAAATCTTCAAAAACTTCAGAAAAACCTGAAGAAATTCTAAAAAGATTTATCTCAATTGTGCCTAAAAATAAAAAAATTGCAGTGATGTTCAAAAAAGAATTAGATCCTAAAATGAAATTAAAAGGATTAAAAAAATATCAGATCTATAGGCATAAAAGTCTGACAAGAACTATTTTGATTAAATGAAACTAGTTTTTTTAGGAACATCAGCTGCACAGCCGACAGAAAGAAGAGGATTATCCTGCATATGTTTAGAAAAAGAAGGTGAAATTCTAATGTTTGATGCTGGTGAAGCTGCACAAATTGCATATATGAAATCAGGTTTGGGGTGGAATAAAAAAATGAAATTGTTTGTTACACATTTGCATGGAGATCATTGTGTGGGAATTTTAGGATTATTACAAACAATGTCAATGCAAAATAGAACTGAGTCATTAGAAATTTTTGGTCCTAAAGGAATTGATGAATTTCTTGCAGCAAACATTAAGGTATTAAATTTTGGATTACCATTTTCTATTTTAATTAATATTATTAGCGAAGGAAAAATATTTGAAAATAAAAAATATTTAATTCATACAACAAAGGCCAATCATTCTATAACAGCATTTTCATATTTATTTGAAGAAAAAGACAAACCAGGTAGATTTAATGTTGAAAAAGCAAAAGAATTAGGCATACCTGAAGGAGAATTATGGAATAAATTGCAAAATGGGGAAGAAATAACAAATAATGAAAAAATAATTAAACCAGAACAAGTATTAGGTGAAAAACGTCCAGGTAAAAAAATAGGAATATCAGGAGATACAATGCCTACAAAAAAATTAGAAGAATTTTTTTATCAATGTGATTATTTAGTTTTTGATTCTACATTTATTGAAGAAGAAAAACAAAGAGCTTTAGATACTTGTCATTCAACTGCAAAACAAGCTGCAGAATTAGGTAAAAATGCAGAAGTAAAAAATCTAATTTTAACACATTTTTCTGCAAGATATAAAGATGAATTACAACATAAAATGGAAGCAGGAAAAATTCATAATTCAGTAATTACAGCAAAAGATCTTTTAGAAGTAGAAATTAATTAATTTGAAATAAATTTTTAATGAAACTAAAAGGATCAAATCCAGATACTTCATTTACTAAAACTTCTGTGGATGATTCTAAATTTACATTTTCTACTAATTTATCTCCAGTATCAGTAATTCCTTCAGAAATTTTTTCATTTACATTTTCTACTAATTTATCTCCAGTATCAGTAATTCCTTCATACACACTATCACTAACACTTTGA